>ENA-ORXU01000049-ORXU01000049.1-marine-metagenome-genome-assembly--contig:-NODE-49-length-138766-cov-4.777985_pt1 | contig 138766 bp, 116 predicted proteins | sample MGYA00237869_ERZ511484 | MGnify/ENA metagenome assembly ERZ511484 | reverse complement strand
AAAACCGCCAAGGTAGCCGCCTCGCTCCAACTCAACATGAAAGGGCTGCGTCCGTAATATCGCCATGCAGCCGCTTCTAGTCCGACGACATTACCACCAAAAGGTGCATGCGCGGCCCAAAGTGCCAATATTTCTCGCTTTGAATATCGGCACTCTAATCGCAGCGCCAGTAGCATTTCAATTATTTTTTCTGACCAAATACGTGGTTTATTTACACGATGCAATCGAATAACTTGCATACTAATCGTAGATGCACCACTCACTACTTTTTTAGCTTTAATATTTTGAACGGTAGCACGTCCAATGGAAAATATATCGATACCGGGATGATAATAAAATCGCTCGTCTTCAAATGAAATTAAAGCATCTACAAAATTTGCTGGCAACGAATCCTGTAACGGAAATCGCCATTGCCCGTCAGCCGCAATCGACGCACCCATCAATTGTCCTTCCTGACTATACAAGGCCGTACTTGTCGGATTATTAAATAGATTTTTCGGAAGTGAAAAAAACCACCAATAAATCATACCTAATAAAAACGACATGAAGCAGATGCGCTTAGTCATTCGCAAACACCTCTTAAATCGAGATCTTTTATTAATATTTACTTTATTGTCTTTCAATTATTTTCTTCTCCTTTTGAAGGTTCTACGCGCTGAATAATTATCATCAATAGGTCTTCATTTAATCCTTTACTTCCACCCATTGCCCTGGAGTCAATGCGTATACATCACGGTCATACATGGCTTCACAGAATATCGCAGGTTGATAAAATCGCCCCGGATACGTTGCCGTTAATTCAACATTAAATGACAAGCTTTTTTTGCTGGCGATGTCGAAGTACGTATATATGCGATCATCTCTAATGTCTTGATAATCCATGGCGGACTGATTATCATTTTGAACCACATCAAGTCGTGTATTATGTATTTCCCAACCAGAAGGAAATATCTGTGTCAAAGCCATTTCGCTCAAGTTTCCAAATAACCCAGGGTTAGCAATAGTCACTTTGGCAATAAAATCTGTTCCGCGTTCCAACTGACGAACATCAATTTTCTTACCAGCGAGATTTTCATAGGCGACCGACATATTCAAATTATTATTCGTCAATTTTTCATCACCTTCTAATGGCACACCTTCTGTAACAATTTTTACAAAAAGTTTATTTTCACTGTTATTTTTAAATCGCATGGTTTGGCTATTTCCATTTGGAGCGGCTAAATCTTTTATGAATAGTTGATTTGTCTGTGCGACATTTTTCATATCGTCTCCGCTTAAGGCATAATCAAAATTCATGGGTTCTTTTTCTTGCTCTTTAAGAAATTTAAACATGGCCAATAAAATATAAGAAGTCGACTGTGTGCTATACCAGTTTTTTGACTGCCAGGATGTTGCCAATCGGGTTGCCACGTCATATGCTCTTGTCCAATCTTCCATTGCGATCAACGTCTCTAGAATCATGGCAACATCTCGATCACTCGATCCGAACGTGCGCCCATTGGAACGATACGATTTGACTTTAGTCGGCTGATTAGCAATAAGTTCCTTAGCGACTTCTGACCGGCCGATGAGTTCATACGCCAAGGCCAATCGCCAAGCCGCCTGCTGACTCAGATTAGATTGTGCGCGCAACCGATTCATCGCCCCAACTTGTGGCGCATCTGCAAGCGCGAGTGTATATAATCGATAGGCTTGCATCAATTCGTGACTCCATTGGTAGCCATGATCATTGACACCATAATTTTTTGGCAACCAATTATTAGCAATCGATTTTTGATAACTGATCCAATTTGGTAAATAACCTGATGGCAATGTATATCCTTTTTTCTGTGCTTCCAGCATAAAATGACCGGCATACGTTGTACCCCACGGACTTGCCTCTGTCGCATTTGGCCAATAGCCCAAGCCGCCATTTCGTAATTGAAAAGAATATAAACGCTTGATGCCTTTTTTTACAGCCGTTTCGATCTCAGACTTTTGATTATCTGTAAGCGGCATAATATTCGTCAAAAATAGTTGGGGAAATGCTTTTGATGTCGTCTGCTCAATACAACCGTGCGGATAACCAAATAATTTTTGCCCTTTTTTTCCTAAATCAAATTGAATGCCGTTTGCGACCTCCAAAGAAATTTTGTTTGTCCCATCTAATCCCGGTAATACGAAATCTACATTTCTAGATTCGCCCGGATTTAATACAGTGTTTTCTACCAAATGTATCGGTGGATTTGCCGGTCTGATATCGATGTCTATCTTGTATTCAGCACGCTGACCATGGCCTTCAGCCACCACTGTCACAGACTCCTGCCCGATCATGTCCGCAACTTTAATCGGAAAATATGCCACTTGATCACCAGTCTGACTGAACGATAATGTCTGTCGAGCGTTTGTCACCGAAAATAAATCACCCGACTTTACCGATAGATTTACATTTTTAATATTCGGTTCCATGGCGAAAGTTGTCACTGGCAAACTCACTGTTTCGCCTGGTCCTACCACGCGGGGCAAACTAGCCAATACCATCAGTGGTTTTTTTACTTCCACATTTTCTTCAGCATTTCCATAAGCGCGATCTGAAGCAGCAACGACCATGACGCGCACTTGTCCGATATAGTTTGGTAATTTAATTTTATGTTTTTTTGATTCGCCAGCATTTAATTTAAACGGACCTTTAAAAGCGACCATCGGTGGGAATCGGTTTGCTTTCACACCACCAGATTTAATATTTGCTCCGTCACCTCCTATCGCTAATAATCCAGCCATTTCTCCGGCATGCGCTCCAATGATTTCATCGTACATATCCCAAGTTTGAACACCGAGTGCTTGTTTTTCATGAAATGCTGTCCACGGATCAGGGGTAGCAAATCGCGTCAATTGCAACAAGCCCTCATCGACAATCGCCAATGTGTATTCCATCGCTTGGCCCGTTGATTCACCAACAGTAACATCCACTTCTGATTCAGGCTCCCATTTATCAGCAACCATGACCGTCGGTTCTAGATGTGTGCTTGCATCTTCGATGAAAATAGGTTGCACGCCATACATTCGAATTGGCAAGTCATTGGCTGTTTGCGCATGCGGTTGAATATATGCTACGTAGACATATGCATTTGGAATTAATTCCCGATCCGCTTGAAATGAAACGGTTGTACTTTCATTTTCTGCTTTTACACGTTTTAATTTAACGACGTCATTTCCATGTTCAAGACTTACTATAAAATGACCGAGTCCATTGCTTGGAATTGTGACTTCAATTTTTTCATTGACTTGGTAAGTTTCCTGACTCAACTGAAATTGCAACATTTTAGAAGACTCTGCTTCATCATTTTTAGATCGATTCCAATATATTCGATATGTAGCTGAAGCGCTATGACCGCGACTATCTTTTAATAAAATAGCATAGCCAGAATAATAATCCAAATCCGGTAAATCATAAAATGCTTCACCATTTGCAACAGTGATCATATCGCTTTTTAAAAGTTTGTGATTTTTTGAACGCATAAAATTTGTCATACTTTCATCACGATTACTATCGTACCACCACCGCCAAGACAAACCAATAATTGCGATTTCCACTTTTCCATTCATCGCGTTTCCATCTGCATCCAGTAGTGCGATTCGAGCTGTCTTGCTATCATTTTCTCGCAAAGCTCCACGCCAGCCTGTACCTTCTGGCATCTTGATACCAACATAGGCCGAGTAGGGTGAAAGTTTGACAACCTTGCGATCGATACTGAATTCACCGCCTTGTTCAAACACGCGCGTGGTCAACTGCGCGGTCAACATACCTGGAGCATTTTTAGGATTAACTTTAGTTGTGATCGTAGCTTCACCATTTTCATCCAGTTTTCCTTTAAAGATTTCTTTGGAAGATGAAGAATACGATTTAGTGGCATCATCAAAACGAAACCCTTCATAGTTTTCAAAGGATGTTTGTCCCGTTGTAATATTTAATTTCACGTCTGCCTCCAAGCCTGAGGCATTAGCGCCATGTAACCATTTAGAAACTAATTTTCCTTTCAACTCGCCATCCTGAATAGCAACCACCTCATTTTGAAATTCAATGTCCATTTTTAATCGGTTAGGCTTAATGGTTTCTACACGAATAGATTTTTCAAAAACTGAGTTACCAATATTAATTCTGGCTCTCCAACTTCCGGTGGGATCGAGTGTATTCGTTTTTAATCGAAAATCATGTATAATTCGATCATTGGACGTACGTACATATTTATTTACCAATTGTCCTTTTGGATTATACCACTCCATCACGATTGGATGATCCGCAGGAAGCTTATTTTTTAAATCCTGAATAATAAATTGAAGAAAAATAGAATCACCAGGTCTCCAAACACCTCGCTCACCGTAAATAAACCCATTAATTTCATCTGAATTTTGTCGGCCTTCAACTTGAAACATACTGACCGACTCAGTAGAGCCATCATCCAACTTTAAATAGCCGACATCGGGACCGTCCTGGGCCGTCAATAAGTATGGCTGTCCGGAGGACTCAATGTGCACCACACCATTTCCATTGGTAGTGCCGCTCCCGACTAAAGTATTTTGAAAAGTAAATAAATTTACCTTCACCCCTGGTCGCGGCTTGGTTGTTAATATATCACTCACGACGACGTGCACGTGTCCTTGTTTACCAATTTTTGCAATGATCCCAAGGTCCGACGCAACAATGCTCTGACTGACAGTCGATTGATCACTCATGTAATAAGACGGTTTGCACGGATTATTTCGATCTTGATATCTAAATATACTCCAGTCGCGTTGCGCGGCATATCCGTAATAGTTCCAATAATCTTTATCGCTATCGTTTAGATTTTTTGACCACTTTTCATCATTCGTTTCTATGGATAATGAATCACCGGCACAAGGATATAAACTGTATGCCTGATCCAATGAAAGATAGACGCGGTAAATAGCGCCAGGTTCTACATCGATATAATGTTCAAGGTTAACGGCATAATTATTCCAAGCATGAAAGTCGACTGGTGATTTCGTATTCAAATGCATGACTCCATTGTAAACTAGTCGACCAGCACGCTTAATTTCTTGTGATTCTGTGAGTTTGTTTCGTTGTAAAAAGAAAGCGACATTGTCTTCAAAAATATGAACAATTCTCAATTTTACGGCACGTACATTAACTGCCCGAAATGGAAATTTTAGTCCCTCTGATCTCGGCATGATGGCACCTTCTTTTAATAAAGAAATTCCCGGCTTTTCATCATAAAATGAAATCTTTTTACTAAAAATTTTATCCAGTTTTTGATCTGATATATTAAGAATATGATCGTGTATAGTCAGCGAATATTCACCAACTTGTCGCTGTTCTGGATAAATTTTCAATTGAGTTCCCTGAATGATATAGCGTGCATTAATTGATTTATCAAATTGCACAATACCTTTAGTTTCTTGGCCTTGATCTAGCGGATCGCTAAAATTAATGATGACAGACTGTTGGCTGCCATTATTCACTTCATGGGTAAGTACTTGAAAAACACCTATTGCCGGTATTGTTATGTTTTGACTAAAGTCCTTTTTGATTCCAAATGGTTCTCCAGAAAATTTGACCTTTATATCAAATGACTCAGCTTGACGTTCAATTTGCTTCACCAAAAACCGATGCTTTTTTTCTATGCTGTAATGATCCCATTCGATTGCATAATCGCCGTCTATTTTCAACGCTTTTTCCACTTGACTATCGTCGACCTCTTCAGAAAATTGAAGGATTCCTTCAAGCACATGTGTATTTAAATCCTGATCATTATCATTCGTCAATTGAATTGTTGAAAGTGAAAATGATTTTTGTGCAATGTCAAAGGAAAATTCGAAGGGCTTTTGTTTCGTTTTTATTGCCGGCACCTGATTAATATCAACCTTAGCTGCATATTTTACACCGGCTGCCCAGCTTTCCTTCGGATAAAATTGAAGTGTTCTCCCATTCCAAGATGCTTCACCTTCGATATCCGGCTTAATGGTAATCAATTTATTTGGATCAAGTTGATCCAGATTTGGAAGATTTATAAAGATGATTTCGATACCATCATCAGCTTGAATGATCCCTGACGTATATCCTTTTATGAAATCGTTGTATGACGTTTCAATGTCTTCATTGATTTGTGTTATTTGATAGTCATTGTCTTTACAAGCAAAGCACAAGAAGAGAGCCACGAAGAGGTAAGATCTGAGCAGAATTTTCATGTTGATTCTAGTTTGTTTTTCAGATTTCAAAGATGCATAAGATATGAATAAAACGGTCGATTGATTAGGCAGTCGTAGTCGATTTATGAGAATTCGTAAGCTATCTATTATCATGCGTCTAATCGCATAGCTATGATGGTTTGCGATATTCATATGACATCGAACAAATTTCGTGTATAACAACTATATTGTGGTATGCCGAATCGCAAAACTTGGAAAATACTGGCAATTGTATTGGTTGTGCTACTCTTGTTGGCGCTCTTAGCCAATCAATGGATCAAAGGGAAAGTGAATGACAAGATAGAAGCAATTTCAGGTCTGAAGGTTGAAAACACTGACGTTTCAGTATTACGAAATTCTCTAGCATTGAATGGGCTTGTTTTATCGTCTGACTCTCTGAATGTCAATGGTACTTGTAGTGAGTTAAATATTGGAGGATTTCATCGACTTAAATTCATCAGACATGATAAGATCGAAATCGATGATGTGGCCATAAATGGGGCGGATATTTATATCGATTTAGATGAAAAAATAAGCCAAAACGACCAAGCTGACTCATCAAATTCTCCCTCTATAAAAATTGGTAATCTCGATTTCAAGAATGGGACTTTGCATCTGTTAAAAGGAAAAAAGGAAATTGCGAAAATCGAAGAGGTCTTCGTTCGTATTCAAGACGCGCAATTTGGTGGTTTAGATACATTCTCTATCAAGGACTATTTTATTCGATCCGGTTTGATTACTGCACACTTACCCAACGATGTCCATCAGATAGAAGTATTGAATTCTGAATATAATCCTGACGATGAAATTATGCGTTTTCGTGGATTTCGATATTTTACGGATATACCAAAAGATGCCTGGTTCGAGACGGTCGAGAAGAAAACTTCGCGGATAGACTTGTTTATCACCATGCTTGAGATTCGGAAACTCGATATTCCTGCATTTGTTAATCGAAAAAATATACGCGCTCAGCGAATTCTGTTAGGTAAATCATTACTCGAGATTTATGAAGATGCGCGATTCGAGCATTGTCAGAGTTGTTATAAAAAGTTGCCTCATGTAAGTCTGATGCAGTCAAAACAAATTATTGACATCGATTCTATTCAGATTAAAGATAGCCACATCGTATACATGTCTAATGAACAGCCCGGTGAAGCATTTGGAAGGCTAGACTTCGCTGAATTATACGCTTCTGTCTATCACGTTTCCAATACTAAGTCGTCTAGAAAAAAATATCCTTATATTATATTAGATGCACAGTCGGATATTTATGAAAAGAACCCACTGCTCGTTCATTTCGAATTTGATAAAAATAGTCCAACAGGAGCCTATACATACGCTGGCAAATTAGAAAATTTTAATATGCAAAATTTGAATGATTTTTTAAAACCATCCAAATTAGTTGCAGTCAGATCGGGCTTTTTGCAACGCGCGGAATTTGATATACGTTCTAGCAGCGAAATTAGCAAAGGAAAAATGGATTTTGTATACAAGGATCTCAAAGTTTCCCTTTTAAACTCCGATCGCTTTCCCGATAAAAAATTCATGTCAGGGCTTCTAAATGGATTAGCTATCAGAGATGACAATATGCCAGGTCACCGATTCAGACCTGGGATAGTCTACTTTGATCCAGACCCTAGTCGATCTATGTGGCATGCTATGTCCCAAAGCCTTCAAGCTGGTATCAAGTCGAGCGCGATATCTAAGCTTTTCTTACCGGCTGAGTTGAAGGAATAACTTGTTATCTTCAATAGACTTGATTATCGAAATTGTAGTATTGTTCGTCGATCAACAAAAATTTTCTCATTCCTACAATATACATTTGAAAAAAATCATTAACAATGAAGACTTTATATCTACTCACGCTTTTATTTATATCATCTATACTCAGCGCTCAAGGCCAATTACCTGCTGAAATAATTAGTAATATCGAAGGTCGCGTCGACGCTAAAATGAATCCGAGTATTGTCGTTGGTGTCGTCGAAGGTAATTCTTCAAAAGCATATGTCTTTGGCGAGAGAGCCTATGGAGAAGGGGATGCAGACGAACATAGCATCTATGAAATTGGGTCGATTTCAAAAGTTTTCACCGGTATAATGTTAGCTGATCAAATCGTAAAGGGTAACATGTCTGCTGACGATCCAATATCGTCATATTTAAAAAATATGAAATTGCCAACCTATGAAGGCAAAGAAATTACACTCGGGCATTTATCAGATCATACATCTTCACTTCCGCGCATGCCTGGCAATTATAATCCTAGCGACCCGACGAATCCATATGCGGATTATACACCGGAATTATTATATGAGTGTTTAAGTACGATCGAACTTGAGCGTCCCATCGGTTCAGAATATGCTTACTCTAATCTCGCACAAGGCTTATTAGGCCATATTTTAGAATTACATACGGGAAAATCATATGAAACATTGCTGAGTGAAATCATAACCGAACCACTTGGGATGGCAGAAACACGCGTTGCATTTTCTCCGTTGATGAAAAAGAATCTCGCGATCGGATACAGTATGGGCCAAAAAACATCCAATTGGGATATTGCTACATTAACCGGGGCAGGTGCGATTCGCAGTTCGGTACATGATATGATGATATTTCTATCAGCTAATCTCGGTTTGATCGACACACCATTAAAAGATGCAATAGATTTATCACACCAAATGCGACATGATAAAACCGGATCAGGTGGTGTCGCATTGGGCTGGCATATCAGAAATTTAAAAAATGGTCATGAGGTTATTACACACGGAGGAGCTACTGGTGGTTATCGCGCCTTTGCGGCCATCGATAAAATAGATAAAAAAGGTGTAATCGTATTGACCAATTCGGATAATGACGCCGACGATATAGGACGATATTTGATCGGAGCTGAAATTGAATTAGCAGCGCCTGAATATGACGTGGCTATTCTACTTCGCGAATGGATCGATAAAAAAGGTATAGATGTTGCTCTCGAGGAATTCGAAAAATTAAAAGAGTCAAATGACGATAACTATAGTGTTGTCGAATCATCTATCAATCGCCTAGGTTATCAGTATATGTCCAAAGACAATCTAGAAACTGCTATTGCCTTATTTCAATTAAATATTGACGAACACCCAAAGTCTTTTAATGTATATGATAGTTATGCTGAAGCATTGATGGAACAATCGATCGCTAATTATCAAAAATCACTGGAATTAAATCCTCAAAATGAGAATGCAACTGAAATGCTTACGAAAATGGGTGTAAAGACAGATGCTAAAGAGGTTTCCGTCTCAGAAGAAATACTCGAAAAATATTCAGGTAGGTACGAAATAGCTCCAACCTTCCATCTCGATGTTCGTCATCGTTCAGGACGATTATTTACTCAAGCTACAGGTCAAAGTGAATTCGAAATATTTCCATCAACTCAAACTAGATTTTATTTAAAAGTAGTTGAGGCGCAGTTAGAATTTCATGTGGATGCTACGGGAAATGTTACAGGTCTGACATTATATCAAGGTGGTCGGGAAACTCCGGGCAAGAAAGTGGAATAAAAAAATCCCGGCAGATTTTCGATAATCAACCGGGATGCATATATAAAACGTTCTACGAACGGTGATGGTCTCTTTTAATACTTCGATTCGAGCCCAAGGTCTTTGACAAGCATATAGTAAAATGCAGCTCTATATTTATTAGGGTTTGATGATCCGAATTTGTCGACACATCGTTGCATAGCAGCATCACATTTTTCACTGTCGGTTTGACCCATTTTGGTCATCAAAAAGTTTTTCTTGACTGTCTCCATTTCAGCTTTATCGGAGCTAGAAACCTTTTCAGCATCTTTGTTATAGATCGATGGACCGCAACCTTTTGTCACTTTCATCAATAAATCGTGGTCTACAGCAACACCCATTTTTTCGAGCTCACCTGCATATTGCGTTACCTTCTCTTCTAATTTTCCCATGTCTTAACTTTTGTTGTTTTAGTTAGTAATTAATCATCTATAAGACGTGCCAAATCACTGTGAGGTTCGCAACTATTGACGATGTAATATGCAAACATATTGTCATAGTCACATATGTTTTTATAGTAACTGCTCTATGGCTTAGAGTTAACCAACACAATCACCTTCATTAAAACAACAACGAGCAACACGCTATCATAACACTAAGCCTTTAAATGGACCAAAAAATTAGCCGCACTTCATACCAGCGTTTCGATTCGATGCTCCGTCAATGTTGTGTTCAAGCGGTATAAATGGTCAACAATTTGTTGACATTTAATTATATTTATCACCTCATCAAAACAACTTTAAAGATGATGTCACCAGTCGTAAAGAATATTCTTGCAGTGATTGCGGGGTTCATTATTGGGAGTCTTGTCAATGGCGGACTAGTCAATATCGGAATGAATATCCTTCCCCCACCCGAAGGCATGGACGTCGCGGACGCCGCTAGTTGGAAATCTAAATCACACCTTTTAGAGGCCAAATATTTTCTTTTCCCATTTCTAGCCCACGCGCTTGGATCACTGGTTGGCGCATACACCGCCGCCCGCATTGCCGCAACTCATAAAATGAAATTTGCACTTGCGATTGGAATGATTACTATGCTTGGTGGCATAGCGGCCATTTATTTGCTCGGTGGTCCGCTATGGTTTAAAGTAGTGGATTTGGTGCTGGCGTATATTCCGATGGCGTGGATCGGAGGTCGATTGGCAGGTGCGAAGTAATACGTAATTATTGTAAAATAGATACCTAGCAAGAATAATTCTTGAATGATTCGCTTTTGATGTCAATAGCGATTCAGTAATACGCTTGTTTAATTCTCTTGTCTCGTCTTATTTCTAATGTGGGATTTTGGCATTTCTGGCACTGAGTGCATTCGTCTGATAATAGATCGAAGCATGAAATACCCTGCCAATAAATTTAATCCTAAAAATATCGGCCCGATAATAATTAACTTCATGAAGTTTGAATCAAGCGATTGAAATTCTGAGAGCTCTGAAATGAGCGCCAATACGAGATATAGATTTAATAAAATATATACGGTTGACAAGATTAATCCCAGCGTTATGTTTTTTGTCAACATATAAAAGAGCAATACTGACAAGAGACCTATGGCAATCGGATTAAATAAACTTGATGTTAAAAACCAATAGTAAAGTGTAGCTGCAATCAAATATAATTCAGGCCAGTTCGTTCTGATTCGCTTTTTCATCAATGGATTAATTACTCTAGAGTTCAACGTCATTTGTTCAATTTTATATTTCAGTCCTTAACATTTCTTGGACTAGATTGAATTTTATATTTATTAAAAGCTACTTCATTCGAGGTCATCATGCTGCGGTTACTGGCTAATATGATAACAGCCCCTAATATTATTCCTACATTGGTAATAACTCCCTGATTCCAGAAAAATACGGTCATGCAAACTAATATGACCAAACCTACCAATGTTCCCAAGATATTAATATTAAAACTACTTCGAGCTTTGACATCATTGACATGATATTCTCTTTCATATCCACATTTCTTACACCGAATATGAAAATACTCTCCAATTTCTTCGAGGAGCTCACGTCGATCTTTAGCTTTTTTATTGATACTAAAAAATTTCAAGCATTTAGTACAGTAAATCTCTAGTGCCATGATAATTCTCTAAGCTTTTATAAATAAACAGATACCGTCAACACAATCATTGTGTAGATCGTCAAGATGATCAACAACGGCATTACCCATCGTAACCATTTATCGTAACCGACTTTCACCATAGTTAACGAGGCTAAAATCAATCCGGTTGGGGTGATGAATGCCATAAGTCCCATTCCATACTGATAAGCATTCACAACAAACTCGCGTCCTATACTCACGACATCGGCCAATGGTGCCATGATTGGCATCGTCAATACGGCCATCCCTGAAGAAGACGGTATGAAAAATGATAGACCTCCGTAGAGCAACATCAAGGCATTGATAAATATACCCTTGCCCATTCCTGAAACCGCAGTTGAACTATAATACAACAAGGTGTCACTAATCAATCCGTCATCCATCAATACGGTAATTCCACGTGCCAACCCAATAATTAACGCCACACTTAACAATGAATTAGCGCCTTTCACAAATTCATCCACGAATACGCGCTCTTTCATCCAAGCGATAATTCCTACAACAATTGACCCTACAAAAAATATTGTCGTCATTTCTAAAAACCACCAATCTAAACTCGATACGCCATAAATCATTAAAGCAAAACATAGTACAAATACTATTAAGATACCTCTCGTTCTCCAAGTAAATTCTGGCACTTCATCATGCTGGCTAACATGCAGAAACATTTTTTCGATTTGTTCTTTTTGATCGTAGATAATTGATTTTGTCGGATCTTTTCTCACACGTTCGGCATATCGAATAATATACCATAAACATATTGACACGCCGGTTGCCAGCATAAAAAGACGGCCATATAATCCCGTCGTCCAATTAATACCCGCCGCGTCAGAAGCGATAATTGCACTAAACGGATTGACAGTAGAGCACATTGTACCGATACACGAACCGATATAAATAGCTCCAAGCGCCACTAAAGCATCGTACCCTGCCGCTAAAAATACAGGCACCAAAATTGGATAAAAAGCAATCGTTTCTTCAGCTAGTCCAAATGTTGTCCCACCGATGGCAATCAAAATAGTGATAATCATAATTAAGATTGTTTCTCTGCCTTTTAATCGATGCGCCAACCAGCCTACTCCTGCATCAAATGCTCCAGAAAAATTCACTATTCCGATAAATCCGCCAATAATTAGTACAAATAAAATAACATCAATCGCTTCCATAATTCCACGCAGAGGGGATTTCAAAAATGCCATCACACCTTGGGGTTTCGGTTCGAGCTTATGATAAGTGCCTGGCACACCCACCGGTTTCCATATATCTCCTTCTGTAAACTTTTGGACCGGTATGTTGATACCAAACTTGTCTAAGGTTGCTTGCGTACCCGGAAAGGATTGCGTTTTGTCTTGACTTTGATAGTTAAACTCGTTTGCCTCTTTGTCGTATGCCAACCGATCATATTGACCTGCGGGTATGATAAAAGTCATAATAGCAACAAGCGCTGCAATAATTAACAATACGGAGTGCGCGGTGGGAAACTTTAGTTTTTTCATAGATCGCCATTGAAGTTGTATGGCAAGTTATTAATTTTGATCGAGAAATACTTGTGTTATGTGATTCGTCAAAGTTATACGACAATCGCCACAAATCGCGATGACTAATGTTGAAAACTAATAATCATAACTAATCCCAAAATTATATGACCATCCAAATTTCATTAGGCTTCCAATCAGATATTCCTAGTTATGCTTTAATCGGATTTTTTATCGCTCTAATAGGAATATCAGGATGGTATTTTAATGAAGCTTTTCGAAGCTAAGCTATATTATTGTATTTCTGCTTCCTTCATTCTATTCTCCAACCAAGCACGCTGTGGGTTTACTTCGCCTTTGATATATTTCTCTATCATTAGACTCGCAATTGGAGCGGCATAAGTACCTCCCCATCCGGCATTTTCAACATATACGGCAATAGCTATTTGTGGGTTGTCACGCGGTGCAAAAGCGAAGAAAACTGAGTGATCTTTTCCATGTACATTTTCTGACGTACCGGTTTTACCGCATACTTCGATACCCGGAATGTAGGCTCCAACACCTGTACCGCGACTGATAGATCTGCTCATACCTTCAATCACAGGCTCAAAATGTTCTTGATTGATAGGAACATCATGACGTGTCGGAATGATACGGTCTTCATAAAAATTATCGTCGTCGTAAGTCTTCAACAAATGCGGTTGAAAATAATGACCACGGTTGGCCAGAATTGTGGCCAGATTTGCCATTTGCAATGTTGTCAATTCCAATTCGCCCTGGCCGATCCCGTTCGAAATTGTATAGGTTGAATACCAAACACCATTTTCTTCTTTATATAAATTACGATAAAAATCAGAAGTCGGTAAAAAACCCGGACTTTCACCCGCTACGTCGATTCCTAATCGATTACCTAAACCAAAAGACTGTAAATAATAATTCAGCGTATCAAGTCCGACTTGTGGATTTCGAAAGCCATCCATTTCTAATAAATTACGATAAGCGATATAGTAATATGTGTTACACGAATGGGTCAAGGCTGAAACAAGATTTCGCACGCCACCTCCGGCATGGCAATTCCACGTAGTTTTATAATATGTATATCCGCCTGTGCACGTAATATATTTTCGTGGGGTTATAATTTCATTTTGCAAAGCGATTAATGATAAAACGGGTTTAAAAAGCGACCCCGGTGGATACTTTGCCATAATCGGACGATTCAACAGTGGCTTTGATGAATCAGTGGTCAATTGTTCAAATGCCGCTCCACGTTTAAATCCAACCGAAAGTGCATTTGGGTCATAGGTAGGCGCACTGATCGTCGCTAATATTTCACCAGTCGCCGGTTCAATTGCGACAATGGCTCCGCGCTTTCCTTGCATCAAGGATTCACCATACGCTTGTAAATCTATATCTAATGTCAACACAATATCACGCCCACTTACAGCTGTCGTATCCAAGTTTCCACCACGCAATGGCTCCACAATTCGACCTAAATTATCTCGAAGCACATATTTTACACCTTTTTGCCCTCTGAGTTGGCCTTCGTATTGCGACTCCAACCCGCTCGCACCGATATAATCTCCCGGTTCATATAACCCATCTGATTTTTCAATTTTATCGGAGTTCACTTCACTTATATATCCAAGCACATGGGCGGCATTGGGATAGGGATATTCGCGATGACTTCTAGCCGTGTAATTGAACCCAGGAAATTCATGAAGTACTTCCAAAAAAGGAGCGATATCAGCAGCAGCTACTTTAGATAAAAAAATAAAAGGTATTCGCTTAGAATATCGGACTGAATTAAAATCCTTGTCCATTCGCTCATTGAACTCATCCCGATCAATCTGTAGCAATCGGCACAATTTCATCGTATCCATTTCTGTAACAACCTGACTCACCGTCACCATTATGTCATAGATAGGCTCATTTAATACGAGTAGCTTGCCTTTACGATCTTTGAACAGTCCGCGTGCGGGATACAATACTGATTCGCCAATCGTGGTAGATTCGGCCTTGGTATGATATGAACTATCAACAAGTTGTAAACGAGCAGCCGACAATAATAGTAGCAGCGTGGCTAATCCAAGCATCATTAGTACACTATTGCTTCGTTGTTGAAATTTTTCCAATACAGCTATTTATTTTTATCGGAGAGATCGCCAAATCATTCCATGTAAAGCTATTAACAACATCGATATAGAAAAGGTTATCAATGTTTTAAATAAAATATTGATCATAAATGCGAACGAAAAGAATGAAACTAAATTATAAATTAAGATATGCAAGAAAAGCAATATAGCCGCAAATGAATAATACCAATACCCACCTGTTCTAATCTCCAATGGTGTAGCTTCTACCGCATATCCCGTCCGAGGCTCGACAATATTCAAAATAAATTTCCTGATAAAGGCCGTAAAAACGAGCGCACTTGTATGCACACCTGGCGTGCTATAAAAATAATCGATGATCATGCCACATATAAATCCTAACAGCACTACGAATCCAGATGGAGAATTGACTGGTAGGATAATCAATAATAGCGGATAAATAATCACTTCAATATACGGATCGATCGTCGTGCCCAATGCCATGTGTTTAAATAACATGACTTGAAGCAACACGATGATCAAACTATACAAAAGGTATCGAATAGGTATACTCATGATTCGCTATCAATTTTCAATGAATCAATCTGTGTTCTATCAATGTTATCTATAAGTTGTACATAATTCAATCGGCTAATATCTGCGAATAATTGCACATTAATTTCATGACTATTAGTTCCTGTGGGAGTAGAGACATTGGACACAACGCCGACAGGTAGGTTTTCAGGAAATATATTGCTATAACCGCTTGTCACCACTGTATCTCCTACCGTCACATCGGCATAAGCTGGCACATGATATAATATGGATTCTCGAATATTTAATGGCTGCCAGTTCAACGTTCCGAAATACGACTTGTCCTGAATACGTACGCTTAAATTTAGATTAATATTCAACAATGAAATGACACTCGCATAATGATCCGAAACCTGATATACAATACCCACAGGATGTTGCTCACTCATGACGCCCATACCTTTGACCACATTTTCCTCACGACCTTGATTGATTAAAAATCTATTATAACGACCGTCGATACGATTCGAAATAACTTTGGCGTCTCGAAACAAAAAAGAGCTTTTCGACACCGTACCCACACGCGCTTGTAAGTCACCAATTTTATTTAATAATAATGAGTTTTCCTCATTTAGTTTTTCGTTAATCTTGGTTAAATTAAAATAGTCTCGAAGTTGATCATTTTTCTCAAGCATGGTACCGCTAATCCGGTTAGAAGAATTTAAAAATATTGTCCGTTGCGACTGGTTGTAATTCACGACCAAATACAAAGCAAAAACTTCAAATAATAAGAAAAGAAAGAATGCGCTATTTCGTAATATAAATCGAAATAAATTGATCATATGCGCTCGGGATTATGGCAGCGATTAAACGCCTTTACGGCCAATCAGGAAGGAAAATTTATCTGTGTTTTTCAAGGCTATTCCAGTTCCACGCACAACCGCCCGCAATGGATCTTCGGCTACGTGAACGAGGAGTTTCGTACGTTCAGAAATTCTTACATCCAGACCTCTCAAAAGTGCTCCTCCGCCAGTAAGATAAAGACCTGTTTTGTAAATATCAGATGCCAGTTCAGGTGGTGTCGTTTCAAGTGCTTTAAGAATGGCCTCTTCAATCTTAGCGACCGACTTGTCCAGCGCTTGCGCAATTTCTGAGTAGCCGATAACAATTTGCCGAGGTATACCCGTCATGAGGTCACGGCCGTTGACGGCTACATCTTCAGGTGGATTTGGCAGCTCGATCAGTGCCGATCCGACATGAATTTTGATTTGTTCTGCTGTTCGCTCTCCAATCAACATGTTGTAAGCTCGCTTGATATAGTCCATGATATCCAGTGTGAATTCATCGCCGGCAGTCCGTATCGATTGATCACAAACGATTCCCGACAGCGCGATCACGGCGATTTCAGTCGTACCACCACCAATATCAATGATCATATTTCCCACTGGTTCTTCTACATCGAGACCAATACCCAAAGCCGCAGCCATAGGTTCGTAAATCAAGTAAGTCTCTTTGCTATCGACGTGATCAGCTGAATCGAACACGGCTCGTTTCTCCACCTCCGTGATACCAGAAGGAATACAGATAACCATCTTCATGTGCGTGAAAAATCGTCGTTTGTTGCCGATCATATTGATCATACCTTCGATCATACTTTCCGCCGCTTGGAAGTCGGCGATCACTCCATCCTTGAGTGGGCGAATAGTCTTGATATTTTCATGCGTTTTCTCGTGCATTTGCATGGCACGGTGCCCCACTGCGATCGTCTCGCCGGTACGCCGATTCATCGCCACGATAGAAGGTTCATCCACCACGATATTCCCATCTTGTATGATGAGCGTGTTGGCTGTGCCTAGGTCAATGGCCAAATCTTGAGTAAACAGGCTGAATAACTTCATGTATCTAAATCCTTTCCGGGAATTCGTTAGTCTTAAAGAACGCCAAAAATAACAATAATCATATGGACTTTCGATCTTGGCATCAACCAGTTGTACAAAGCGGTATTTGGCGACTATGACTCCTGCAATCTGACCGCTTTTTTCAGACGGGAGTCGGCAGTGGCAGAAAGCAGTTCGCAGTGCACAGCACTCAGTGCCGACATTGACCAAAATTCTCAGTTTTGTATCAATGTCGAGCATCCGCGACATGAAGCGAAATCGTAGATTTCGGTCATGTCGGGATCGGCAATCATCAGCCGGTAGTCATCAGTCGACCCAAACTTTAAACTTTGAACACTGAACACTGAACATTGAACATTGAACTAATTGACGATAATTAAATAATTAAGATAAAAAGACTCAAATCTGAGCTATTCCATTATTTTTGTCTCTTTACACAAAAGACTACGTCTCATGGAATTTTCTGTTTCGAGTGCTGAGTTGTTTTTTCATCTCAACAAGGTGATTGGTCCGATTGGTACAAATCAAGTGATGCCAATCCTTGAAGATTTTCTATTCAAGCTAAGCGGCGATGAATTGACTATCACGGCGACCGACCTGGAGACGACCATCACGACTACGCTCAACGTCTCATCGGAAGATAACGGGTTATTTACCTGCCCGGCCAAAATGCTTATCGATACCGTAAAGGCGCTTCAAAACCAACCGATTACGATTGAAATCAATGATGAAAATCATCATATTGATATCACGTCGTCTTTTGGAAAATACAGCATGAGCGGGCACGATCCAGGCGACTTTCCAGAAGTACCGAGACAAAAAGATGTCGATACGATCACACTTCCATCCTCGATTCTATCGAAGGCCATTAATAAAACGCTTTTTGCCGTGAGTAACGATGAAATGCGCAAAACGATGACGGGAGTATTCTTTCAGATTGATTTTAGTAAGATCACGTTTGTAGCGACAGATGCACATAAGCTTGTGAAGTTCCAATATAATGGTCTCGAAAGTGATGTTACGACATCATTTGTGCTCCCTAAGAAATCTTTGGTCATGCTGAAAAGCATCATCGAAAATGAGGAAGATATTGCCTTTGAATTCGATAAATCGCATGCTCTTTTTACTAGCGGATCAACTACACTCGGATGTCTTATGTTAGAAGGAAAATATCCGGATTACAATATGGTCATTCCGGCGGATAATCCGAATACACTCAAAGTCCGCAAAAATGATCTGCTTCAATCCCTTAAAAGACTCTCCATATTTGCCAATAAAACGACAAATCAGACAGTTTTTAATATTACTGAACATAGTTTGACATTGACGTCTCAAGATTTGGACTATAGCAACGAAGCTACGGAACAACTCGAATGTGAATATGACGGAAAAGATTTGTTCATAGCGTTTAATGCGAAGTTTCTCATCGAAATGATCAACAGTAGCGATACAGAGAATATTATTTTCAAATTAGACGAAGCTAACCGGCCTGGCATTTTACTCCCTGAGGAAAATAATGAAAATGAGGACTTATTGATGTTGATTATGCCTGTTATGTTAAACTATTAGGAATCCCGACATGGTCGAAATCTCGGATTTCGCTTCATGTCGAGGATGCTCGACAAACATCAAAATCATAGATTTTGTGTTTTGTCGGCACTAAGAATTCTTAATCCGAACAGTCGATAGGAGCGTCAGTAAGGAATTAAAATTAATAAAGCTTCATGAAATATATATGCTTTCTGTTTCTTGCACTTATTATAGGTGGTGTCGGTTGTATTGAAGATGATCCGCAACCTATTCGCGAGGTGATTACAGTTCGTGACACCATCACCATTTTACAACGCGATACGCTTATACAGTTTTTGCCGGAAGATTCTGCTCTGGCAGTTGTACTAGTGCGACATGCTGAGACTGTAGGCAGTGGTTCTGATCGAATGTTGAGTGACGAAGGTGTTGAGCGCGCTATGGATTTGCAGCGTACACTTGCGAACCTTGACCTGACGCACGTGTATTCAACTGACTTTAATCGAACACAACAAACAGCCTCACCTACAGCAGTTGATCGATCCTTGGATGTGATATCGTATAACCCATCTGACTTAAGCGGATTTGCAGCAATGTTAAAGGATGCACATAAAGGACAAATCGTGCTTGTTGTGGGGCATTCAAATACGACGCCTGATTTAATTAATGTCCTTACCGGCAATACGTCAATTCCTAACTTCGACGAAGATATCCATGACAATTTATATATTGTCAACATTAAATTAAATGGTGACTCGGACGTATATCATTTAGAATATGGCGAGGACTCACCATAATAAGTCTTAATTATTCAAAGGAAATCTCATTCGATGAAAAATATAATATTATTTATTCCCGCATTATTCTTCTTTTGGCAATGCACAGCACAGAAAACTGTTGTCGAAAACGATAAGCCTACGTATGATCCAGAGATGGCAACGGAATATGGTGCTGATGATTATGGCATGAAACAATATGTAATCGCTTTCTTGAAGAAAGGGCCAAACCGTCCGACCGATCAGGAAGAAGCAGCCCGATTACAAGCAGCTCATATGAAAAATATTAAGCGGTTGGCCGCGGAAGGTAGTCTCATTTTAGCAGGGCCGTTTTTAGATAACGGAGATTTACGTGGCATTTATATTTTTGATGTAAAGACGATCGAGGAAGCAAAAGCGCTTACTGAAAGTGATCCGGCCATTCAAGCTGGATCGTTAATGATGGAATTGCATCCTTGGTATGGATCGGCTGCGTTGATGAGTGTACCGGATGATCATATTCGTGTACAAAAGACGAGCTTCTAGTTGAAGTAACAGTTTAATTAATACTTTTTTTATTTTTTGACATATATTATTGTTCTATATTTCTATAGAACAAAATTCCATTAATCTTATCCTCGCCAATTTCGTTATTTCTATAAAATATGCAATAGGTGCAACATAGTGAATACTGAATATCTGCTGTTAAGCCCTCAAAGCACGTGTCGATTCTTTTAGACATTGGTGCATCCGTATAGTTTTGATTTAACAGCTCAGTTGCTTGCTTTTTGATATCAATTTTTATCGAGTCATCCGGCCATTCAATATTATTGTCATATCTGCCTAAATGTTGAACACGATCAAATTCCTCTAATTGAATCGTTTGAATGGAGGTTTTACTTTCTATGTAAAGTCGAAATGAACGAGCGTTTAATCGACTAAATTTGATACCAAGTTCATCTTGCAATGCATGGCTTTTTGAATATTTATGATGCCGAATTTCGTCGTAGACTTCTGTGTCGAGTCTCGCAATTAATGGCATTAGAGCGTCACGTCTTTCCAAATATCGCATTATATTGATCATACGATTTTCCAATTCTGCATCTCCTGCTCGAACCGATTTCTCCAATCCATTTTCAGTAAGTAAACCTGCAGTTGTAAATAAATCTTTTAGTTCGTTGGATTGACTACGTATTGAGACAGCATATGCACTCCAAGGCCCGATGATGGAAATAAATAAAATAATCGCAAGGGTAGCAGGTATGACGACAAGGCGCTTATGTTTTGAAATTATAAAATACAACGACATTCCAGCTAGCCACAGGCCAGCAGCTGAAACCAAGTAGCGATTTTCTGTAATCCCGTATGCAGCCACTCTTGTATAGACTGCAGCGAACAGTATGACTAAAATTGGAATGAGAAAGTAAAAATAATATCTATAAAATATTTTATTTAATCCAGAACTCCCATTCCGCAAATACGGATACCCTAGTAAATAAATTAGAGTTCCTGGAACAGACAATCCCGCGATCCAATATGACACACCTCCTTCAGGCCATTCCCATTGAAACGCAGTTTTAATAAAATAAATAAGCATGATGAACATATATGTGCACATGAGCGGAACAAATACATATGAGATCACATTTTTAAATAATCGATCATCGATTACATGATCAACAAAAGCATTTGTCTTCAGCAGACCAGAAGCAAAATAAAGCGGGTGGTAAAAAAAGAAAGCCCATATCGCTACGATACCGACCATTTCCTCAGACACCCATTGTCCCTCGAAAAATAAATAATCGATTAAATACAGGATTAAAATAATAGACCCGGTAATTAAGCCGGATAATAACGTCGTACCTAAGTATCGTAACAAGTGCACGACATTTGTTTTCCAATATGCTTCATTATTTCTTGCTATTCCCCAAAGACTCGCGGCATAGATTAAATGCCCTATTGCAAGTGCAATGACAAATCGCCATATGCTCCACGCGTCTACTAGGTCTACCGCCAGAAATGCATATCCCAAATGAAATAAAATGATGACCACAAATATCAGATGCATGGGCGCCAAGCGATGACGTCGCCATACACTTTCTGCTAATCCCAATACATAACCACCGATCAACACCGCGACGAATTGAAAATTATAGCTCGAATTTTCGATGTGCTTTAAAATAATGAGTGTATAATAGATGGAGGCCATCAATGAAACGACCAATAAATAGGGAAATCTTTGGGCGATTTCAAAGATTGGTAGTTTAAATGTGCGTTTGAGAAAACTCATATCACAAGGTCGGAAAATTTTAGTACCTAAGATATAAGTTACATTACAAGAGCTGTTTCACTTCGAAGACAAGTCGTGAACAATAATATCTACTAGTTGGTCATATACAGAGTGACTACCGTAATTGCGGTTGTCTATTTATTAACACAAAATTTTTATTGTAGATGAATTATTTAGGAATTGACGAGAATGAACTGAAGCGAGTAGCGACTGGACTAAACGAGCTATTGTCAAGTTATCAGATATACTATCAAAACCTACGAAGCTTTCATTGGCATATAGAAGGTCAAAATTTCTTTGAATTGCATGCCATCTTTGAGGACATGTATAACGATGCGAAGGTCAAAATCGACGATATCGCCGAGCGTATTCTCACCTTACGCTTCTATCCAAAAGGAAATCTTTCAGAATATCTTGCACTGACACAGATACCAGAAGCGGGGAATATCATGGGAGACGAGGAAATGATTAAAGTGACATTAGAAAATCATAAGGCATTGATCTCACAAATGCGCGCCGTATTGGAACTCGCCGGTGAAGTCAAAGACGAAGGAACTGTTGATCTCATCGCGGGGTTCTTGGGTGAACTAGAGAAAAGAAGTTGGATGTTAGACTCCTGGAAGAGCAAACGATTTGTCCAAACTAACGGAATATCATAAATTTAAATCGGTATGGGTCGTTTCTCATGCTGTTTGTCTACTATTATAAGTCAATCACATGAAAAACTTGACCCTCATTCAAACCACATTTTATACGCTAGGCGCGTTGATCATGACCATCATCTGCTTGATCTATGGTCAATTTATTTTGATACCACTCGCCTACAGTGTGTTATTTGCCATGCTTTTCAATCCTGTTGTCAAGCGCATTAAAAAAGTAGTGAAAAACCACACGTTATCATATATCCTCACGGTGCTCCTTTCTTTGATTATTGTCGGTGTACCTCTGTATTTTATTACAGGAGAAATCGCTCAATTATTTATGGAATTGTCAGGCGAAGAATTTGGTGTGGACAACATTATTTCCAAGGGCAAGGATATTTTACGTGACAACGGACTTTACTTTCCTACAATCTTTGAACAATTTTCTTCTGATTTGAGCGGATCATTTAAATGGATTGGTGGAATGTTAGGTGGAATATTGAGTGGCAGTTCGACATTCTTGATCTATATTGGACTCTCGATAATATTTGCGTATTTCCTGACTACTTACTACGATGAATTCAAGCGAATTCTCTATGGGGAGTTAGAACGAAAGGATCAGCGAAAGTGGCAGGCAGTCATACAAACTGCACCGACGATTGTGCGATCATATCTCGGTGGTATGCTACTTGTGATGGCAATATTAGCAGTCTTGAACGGTATCGTGCTTTTCATTATAGGCTTAAAATATGCCATTGTGTGGGCACTCATCATAGGTATATTAGCAATTATTCCTTATGTCGGTAGCTTCATTGGTGTCATGTTACCAATGGTATATAGCTTTGTCTCCACTGGTGACATAAAACAACCTCTGACCATTTTAGTCTGCTATATGGTTATCCAATCATTGGAAGGTAATTTTATTACGCCAAAAGTCGTTGGTGACAAGATTAATGTTAACCCCATGATACTCATCATACTCATGTTAGTATTTGGTAAACTGTGGGGTGTAGCTGGAGTTATTATCTGTTTGCCGTTAGCCGGTATCATCAGAGTGGCCATGGCGCAATGGGATGGTAGTGAATTTATCGCTGAATTGATGTCGTCGAAAGGCGATTGATAATTTTAATCGTTTTTTTATCCTGAATCTTCCATTTCTTATCAATCAATTTTGACTGAGAATGTATTTCATCTACTGGAATCATTAATATCTAATAATAATTTCGCAATAAATTCCACAAAATATATGTGCATAGAATCCTCATCAAATCAAAATTCATTAGTTTAGTTTCATCTATGAGACTTTAGATAAATTCGAGTTGACTAATCGATCTTTCTAGTGCGTTAAGAACTAAGTCTGTATAGTATTATTTCTAGATACTTTGGGATAATCGAGGCGCGAACTAGGACAATAGCCGTATTTCTGCGGCTGATGAGCAACGAAGAGTTGTCACTAAGGATGACGAAATAATCATACAAGAATTTATGTCTAGACGCACAATTTCTAAACAGCGATAAAAGTCATTTAAATAGTAAGTTTTCTTTGTCGACAATCAATTCTCACTCATATCTTTTATTCTGATGGACAAAAAAAAAGTGTCTGTTTCCAGACACTTTCTTTATATAAATTTATTGAATTTTCTTATGCTGCTATTTTAGCATCTTTTGTCAACTCTTTCATTTTTGCTCGAGCTGCATGAATACGACTTTTCACAGTACCGATTGCTACAGCTTGATTCTCAGAAATCTCTTGGTATGAGTAGCCTTCAAAATACATGAAAAATGCTTCTAGACATTGGTCGCCTACCGCGCTGGATAGCGACAAAATATCTTGTTCTTTTAAAACCTCCATACCGTTGTTTCCAACAACCGATGTGTTGAAAAAATGACCATCAATTGCACGCTCACCATTCAGCAGCTTACGTCTTCGCGAATGTTTGCGATATGTATTGACAAAATTGTTATGAAGGATCGTCGCTGTCCAAGATTTAAATTTAGAGGGAGATTCCAGCTTATTTCTATGCTGATAAGCTTTTATCATTGTGTCTTGAAGGAGATCTTTAGCATCAGATTCACATTTTGATAAAGATTTTGCGAATGCGAACAGTTGTTGTTCGTGCTGTGTGTATAATTTTGAAAATTCTGTAATAGTCATAAGTAATTGTGTATTAATTCTACACAAATATACAGAAGATGTTGGAAAAATACAAATCTTGATGAGGATAAAATCTACAAAACGTGGTTTTGGAGTGCTGAAATGAGTGATTTGTTAGAGTTATGCACATTTTCGAGGATAAGTATAAGATTGTTAATGTCTTGATTGTCAGTATCGTTAAGGCCTCTTAGTCTATAGAATGCTCTAAACCCTTCAATCATCTTGCTAAGTCGTTCATTTTTTTCGATAAATTTCTGAATTGCCTCATCATTGATGTCTGAAATGGATGAATTTTGTTGAACTTTATTTGATTTGCTGCTTATTTCCTCGTCTTTGTTCAAGTATGTATTCCGAAGATTGTAGAGTGTATCGATTGAATCGATCGGTGTACGTACTAGATCGTCCACAGAAATTTTGAAAAATGATGAAATTTTCAACAATAAATTAAGCTTAGGTTCTATACCCTTACCTTCGTATGATGCGATCTTGTTACGTGATATATCAAGCCTCTGGGCCAACTCATGTTGACTGAGATTCATCTCTTTGCGCAACAGTCGAAGATTTTCGGATAATTGTAAACTCATTCTCTTATACGTTTGTCAAATTCATGACATTGTGTTTTGCCAAATGGTTCAAATTTTATACCAAATAGGTTACATTTGTGTAAATCTCTTACATTATGAAAATGATCATTGGCGTTTTACTTGTCGTTGCAGGAATTTGGATTGGTTATGCGGGAGTGAATCAAATACAAGACAGCTCCGCTTCTGTCAACATTTTAGGTATCAATATCGAAGCTAATGACAACGCAGGCAAAGAAAAAGGGTATCTGTTTCTAGGTCTCGGCGTTTTGCTTCTTGGTTCAGGTGTTTATACGATCACAAATAGTCGCAATAGTTAATTAGCGTTTGTTAACGCTTGTTATCATTTTTAGATACTTATGGATCAACCAAAAACCCATTTCGCAGCCAACCTGAAGTTTCTCAGAAAATCTAGGCAATTATCACAGGTCAAACTTGCTGAAGCGCTCGGGATTAAACGTAATGCCGTAACCACATATGAGTCTGGTTTTTCAGAACCTCGTTTGTCTGTACTGTTAAGAATTGCTGATTATTTTCAAGTCAGTGTTAACGAGCTGCTTACGTCGACTACGGAAACTATTGGGGTTAGTATCATAAAGGATAATTCGACGATCGTAGAAGTCTTACCACATGAAAAAGAGATCAAAAAGTTCTTGAAGTCGACAAATGATGCGCAAACGATGCTCGACGGATTTGACGCTTATAATGAATTGTTGGAAGTCGATAAAGGGAGCGATTCTGTTGTCGGACAAGAAATCGACCGCCTGAATACCATCTTACGTCAGATTCTACAGCACAATTGGACACTGATCAATAGCTTGCAAGACGACACATATACACCCGATCAAAAAGAACAATAGTTTTGGCCTTTCTTGCGCCAGTCTTCTAATCAGAATTATTCATCATCCTTTGTCGAACTCGCCTTGATTTCGTCCATAACCTCTTCTTGATTTTCCACAACCAATGTGCGGATCGGAAATGGAATGTCAATATCGTTTTTATCGAATACTTCCTTAATGGTCATTATAGCTTCACTTCTTGCTTCTAGCAACGTCTTTTTAGCAACGGCATCAATCCAAAACCGTATTTGAAAGTCTATAGAACTGCCGCCAAATTCGAGGTAATGGAATTCAATTTCTTCATTATTTTTCGGTGGGAATAGTTCTTTAATCGCACCTACGGCAAGATCCTTGACTTGTCGTAAGTCACTGTCATAGGACACACCACATTTGATTGTATTGCGCAGTCGAGACGTCAATCCAAAGTTCTTAAATGGATTATCGAGTACCATGCGATTTGGTATGATGACCATATTATTGTCAGCTTCTCGTATCTTCGTATTCCGTAAGTCGATTTCTTCAACCTTACCAGCAAATCCATTAGTTTCAACCCAGTCGCCCACATTCAGGACATCTTTCACAGCTAAGAAAATACCAGAGAACGTATTAGACAATGTACCTTGCAAAGCCAAACCAATTGCTAAACCAGCCACCCCTGCCCCTGCTAACAAAGATTTGAGTACCGTGTCCAATTTCATAATGCCCAGTGCGAGGAAGAGTCCCATCGCGATAATGACAATAGTGATGACACTAGAAATCAAATTTCGGATTGAAGCCTGTTTCACAAACCTCTTCAATGGCTTATTTAACCATGAACCCATGTTCTGTGCAAGCCAGTAGGCTACAGAAAATACGAGAATTGCCAAAACGAAGTTTGGTAAATTCGTAATAGCTAAATCTAGCCACCCCGCCAAGCGGTCGAGCATATTGTCCCAAGAGGAGTTTATCTGTTCTTCCATTTCTTAAAAATTCTTAGTGAAAATAGTTATTGATTTTGGCTTCATGTACAAGCCAAGCTTGCATGGATTTGACTCTAAAAGTATAGAATTTGTTCGACAAGCGACTTACTTGACATTCCAGAACGACTAGACGAGTAAAACTTACAAATCAGTAAAAATAAAAAATGTCATCCTAAATTAATTAATCACCGGAGCTATTTTCAACCTACAAGATAAGGTCATTTATTATCAGATGAACACCAAACCTTGATTATCAATTTATGGTATGAAAATTTTTGTTGTATATATTGACTTGTTATCCTCGACTATGGTAGCGACATATATACCTGAAATCAAATATGGCAATAGAACATTTTCTACTCCCTGTTGGATCGATGAATTCAAAATCAATCGTCCATGAATATCGGATAAGGAAAGATTGAGTTCATTTATATCCGACTCGGGCCTTTTAATCGTTATCTGATTATCATAATAATAAATCTGGAAGCTCCTGTCAGGGTTGTTATTTTCTAATGAGCTGAATATTTCGCAATTGGTAGTGCCCGGATTTAATTCAATAACCCCTTGCGGCGTTAAATCTTTTCCATCGAAAGCAGGATGATCAACCGGTAAACGTGTAGCCACGAAAACCGAACTGATTGAAGGTATTTCGCCTTGCTCCACTGGACCACTTGCTCCAACTGGACTCACATAATCCCATACAATTTGATTCATCGAATCATATTCTACAAAATGACCATTTTCTCCACGATTGGTAAATAAATGTCCATTAGGTAAAATACTCGTATTAGATTGATATGGTGAATAAAATGTTCCAGGGGCATTATTAAAAAATGAAGGATCAAAAGTCATCTCTGGATCTTCTGGTTGAAATCTTCCGTTCATCCCGATCACATAATCACCATTCTGATCTATCTCAGGTGTGATAATTTCTATTGTTGATCGATCTCCCCCTGGTCTTTTGATACCATTATTAAATGCTATAATACTACCACCAAATTTTCGGTCTTGTGGAATCCATTCGACACCATGCGATCCATATAATTTAATATCGTCATTGGTCCCTCTATCATAAGCTGAGGGACTACCCCATCGAAATAAAAAATCGCCGCCAAAACCACGGTCTCCACCTGTGCTCGAAGCGGCCTCCGATGATGAAGTGCTGTGATCAATGATCCAGATTTCATTTACGTTTCGACAGTTTACTAATATTTCATCCCGTTCAGCATTGTAATCCAATGCGTTACTATGAAACCAATCTGTATCACTCCAATTATTAAATCCTTGGAAATTAAAATCTAATTTTCTTGGGTGATCGTCGATTGCCGTGACGTAGTTCGGCATTGTTGAATCAAAGTCTTGGACAATATGATCCGTTAAATGCCACTCCCATACGATTTCACCAGTCGTGGGACCAGTTGGCATGACTTCGTAGATCGCTTCTGAATATAGTGGGCGCAATCGGTGTTCGTTGACATCTCTTCCTAATTCTCGAACTTCACTCTGAGACAACCATTCCCATGCTAGAAACAGTACATTTCCATTAGGCAAATACTCAAGCTCGTGATGCTGTGTCCTGAAATCGGTGTTAAAGTTATACTGCCATTCTATATCTCCGTCCCAGGTATAAATTTCAATAACACCGCCCTGGCTAGGCTGACTGATGCGGGGATGACTGATTTTTGCCGAACGCAATAGTCGACCGTCATCTAATAGATATGCAGCGAGTCCAGCTTGATTCAAATGCGACCATTCATTGACTTTTTCACCACAGTTATCAATTATATAGGATTCAGTACCAAATGTCACTGAGAATAAGGTGTAGGCATTCAATGCTTCGGGGGTATTAGTAAATGTCCCGACGGTTTGAGCTTGAACCGTTGATGTCAAACAAGCAATAAACATCAAGCTGCAAAAGATAAATCTGTGTTTCATATCCATTCAATTTATGTAAAGATAGGGTATAGATGCCTGACTCAACTGTGATAAAACGATGTTAAAAAACAATCGACTAACACAAAATCCTAGCCTGACTAATGTTTGCTTGAAAATATTTCGCGTTAACTAATCTATTAACAGCAAATTAACGATGTCCGAATATTACAAATATTTATTCGACGATAATGTTCATTTATCTATCGGATTTTCGAATGATTTTGTAGAAAGTTAAATCTTATCGTTGGGGGTTGTTGCAATACAAAGAACATATTACTGTTTAATTAATGCGCGCTGAAAGTGGATTGATATGCTAACATTAATAACCAAAATTTACTAAAATGAAAATGATCCAAAATTTTTCAGCACTTATTCTAATTACAATTTTTTCCGTCACGTCAGCATTTGCCAATGTAGATTCTACAACACCTCAAGAACATCATAAACAAGTTCGCGCTGAAATACTCAAATATATAGACGGCATGAACGCCAATTTAGGCGATGACGATTTTACGGCGAGGGTAAGTTTTATCATCAACACCAAGCAAGAAGTCGTGGTACTTTATGTCGAATCTGAAAACCAGCGAATAGACGACGCTATAAAAGATACGTTGAATTACAAGCGAATTAAGACAAAATCAAAAAAAACAAATCAGAAATATTTTATTGATCTAGTATTCAAATAAATAAGAATCAAGTTTAATCCACTTTTGATTGGGAGTCCGGCACATAGCTGTGTCGGCTTCTTATTACTTATTAGCAGAAGCGTAATCTTCGACCGATTGCCATACACGAAATAAGTTACCTGAACATATTTTTTCGATATCAACTTCAGAATATCCGCGACGGAGTAGCTCAGCAATTAGATTAGGATATTGCGACACATCTTTCAGACCTACTGGCAAAGAATCTCCAACACCATCATAGTCTGACCCAAAACCCACATGATCGATCCCAGCCAAGGCGACTACATGATCAATGTGATTGGCGACCATTTTGACATCCGAAAACGAAGGTGGATTTCTTATCGTAAATGAATCGATAATTGGCTTAGAAGCTTCATCACCCCATCCGAGACCGCGACTTTCTAAAATAGTTTGAAGTTGCTGCCCCAGTCGATTTCTATCATCCTGAACAGTTTTATCGAGAAATGTAGAACCAAAATTAATCATGATAACGCCGCCATTTCCTTTTAAAGTTTTAATCATATCATCCGCCATGTTGCGTTCAAAATCGGGCGTGTAATGTCGCGTCGATGAATGTGATGCTATCACCGGAACTTTTGTCAAGCGTATAACTTGATAAAATGTGCTATCAGATACATGCGAAATATCGATCATGACTCCTTGTCGATTCATTTCATGGACCACTTCGATTCCGAATGAACTAAGTCCATTGTGCGTGCGCGTGGTGTCATATGAAGAATCACAAATCTTATTGTCTTTCGAATGCGTCAGGGTAATATAACTGATACCTCTTCGACTAAAATATTCGACGTTTTTAATTTCATCTTCAATGCCCGATCCATTTTCCATACCCATGGGCAAGGCGATTTTTCCATCGCGAACAATACGCTTAACATCCGCGACGGAATGCGCTATCTCAAATTTATCCTGATGCTCTTCACAAATGGATTCGATCATATTAATCAAGGTGTCCGCTAAATTTTTTGAAGCCCCTGGCTGACTTTGTAAATTGGCCGGAAGATAGATGGACATAAATGGTGCATCAAGACCTCCTTTTTTCGATCTCACATAATCGAAATCACCTTTGTCACTTTCTATCGGTATTTTGAGAAATTCTTTTTCTAGCCGAAAGTTGGCTACACGTAGGCGGTATGGCAAGTCCACATGACCATCTGTGATGATATATTTTTGCGCCAATCGATTCGCATGTGCCAATGTTTCATCATCAGGCTGCTGGCCAAAACTGACTACGGTCAAGCTTAAAAAGAAAAACGAAAGATTGATGAATATTTTCATACTGGCGAAAATACGATATTTCGACAGACAAAACGAAGTACGATTCAATACCTCCAACAAAGTATCCGTGATTTCTTATTGCCATAATTCATTTCGATAACTCGAATAAGATCAGGGTTTTGTTGCTTTACATATTGAAGTAACTGCGGCATGGATGACTGCTTCGACACGAGTGTTGTAAACCAGCGAATTTGTGATTGTACAGTAACACTTTCCTTGATCATCTTTGAAATAAAACTTATTTCACCACCCGGATACCATAATTCATTTTGGCGTCCATTAAAATTTCGATTGGATTTTCGACTTCCTTTACCGCTCAGGTTTTTTACCTTGCGTTTATTCGCAGCATCCGCTTCCGCTTTCGACGCATGAAATGGTGGATTGCAAATGACCGCATCAAATCTTTCATCATTTTTAATTATTCCATTAAAAATGTAATCGGATGAAGACTGATATCTTAGTTCAATTTTATTCATTAAACGGTCATTGTTATCGATGATATCTTGAGCATGCGCCAAGGCATCTTCATCGGAGTCCACCGCAACAAATGACCAATTGAAAACATGCGTGCCGATAATTGGATAAATGAGATTTGCCCCAGTCCCGATATCTAGTAATCTTCCTGATTTATCTGCACCTATCAGATCTGACAGATGGTGTACGTAATTTGCTCTCCCCGGAACGGCAGGACATAAATAATCATCCGAGAGATCCCAAAAAGCGATGTCATAGTGCGTTTTCAAAAGCGCCGTATTGAGGGCCTTTACCGCAGCAGGATCGGCGAACGGGATAGAAGACTTACCTGCCTTGTTTTGTATGATGAAGGCACGTAAATCGGGATGATTTTTTGTCAATCGATCGAAATCATAACCGTCTCTGTGAAGATTGTTCTTGTGTTGTGCGCTATATGATTGCCGATCAAATTTCATCATGTAAAGAGTGCACAGAAAATATCAAATTAAACTTTTCGAATGCCATCAGCATCGATCGAAATCAATCGCTGTTTGTACAGACCGCCGATAGATTTTTTAAACAGTTTTTTACTAATGCCGAAAGTTTCTTGAATTTTTTCAGGATCACTTTTATCATTTAATGGTACAAATCCATTATTCGAATCGAGATGTTCCAATATTTTTTGAGCATTGGGTTCAATACTTCGATGACCGATAGGTTGAAGGCTGACATCAATTTTTCGATCGGGCCGTATCGGTTTGATATATCCCGTGAGATTTTGCCCCAACGTTATTTTATCAAAAACCTCATCATGAAAAACCAAACCCGCATAAGTATGATTAATAATTACCTTATACCCCAAATCAGTTTTACCCAAAACTATTAAATCGACGCGATCACCTTTTTTAATATTTTCATCGGCATGTGGTTTGAGGTATTTTTTGATTTTAGTAGTCCCGACAAGTCGATCAGTCATTTCATCGACATACATATATACGATGACAAACTGGCCGCGTTGTAAACGGTCTCCCTGATTGCTAAACGGAATAAATAATTCTTTTTCAAGACCCCAATGACAGAAGGCCCCAATGCGATTGACATCCATCACTTCGAGGTATGCAAATTGATTCACCGTAAAAAATGGTTCTTCGGTGCTAGCAATATCGATATCGTCAGTATCGCTATAAACAAATACCTTGATCGTATCGCCTATGTTCATTTCATCGGTAATAAATCGATTTGGCATCAGGACATCATCACCGTCGGTATCGGCTAGAAAGTATCCTTCATCAGTTTTGGATTGGATCGTTAGCTGTTGATATGCGCCAAGTTTTATCATGGGCGACAGCTCAGGAGTATTTCTTGATCGTGATTATTCCTCAACAATCTTTTTAATTATTTCAGTTAAGTCTTCTCCGGGTTGATCATACATAATAAAGCCTGAGCTTTCATCGAATATGAACATGTAGCCATTTTCTTTAGCGTATGCATCGATGACCGTATTAATCCGAGAGAGAATTGGCTCAAGCATAGCACGTCGCTTGTTACGAATTTCCTGTTCTGCTTTTTGCTGCTCGAGAATGAGACTATTTTGAGACGTGTTGAGCTCTTGATTTATTTTATCGGCTTCGATTCGCGTGAGCTCACCCGCGTCGAATTTGGCCTTTGAAGTTTTAATGCGTTCGTCTAAAGCACTTTGCATCGAAGCCAGTGCTGCACCCAAACTATCCTGATAAACCTTCAGTGCGGCATCACCGCTAGTTACTTGCGGAAGCGCTTCGAGTAAGTTACCATAGTTGAGGTGACCTATTTTTTGGGCGTTGGCATCAAGCGTACAAGCTGCAAGAGCCAGAACTAATAATACATATTTCATAGTCGGAATTAGCTTGATTGAGCGGCTTTCTTTTCTTCAACCTCTTTTCGCTCGGACTCTTTCATGCCTTCTTTGATTTCTGTCTCTATCGAGGCACGAGCACCATTGAATTCACGAATACCTTTGCCGAGCCCGCGCATGAGTTCCGGGATCTTGCGACCGCCAAATAGCAGTAATACGGCTAGGAAGATCAAAAGCCATTCATTGCCACCAGGAAGAAATGATAAGTACATCATAATTTTAAGTTTTATCGAAGACGCGCACGTCTACTTTGATTCAATCAGTTTGAGATGGTTTAACCATCACAACGAATACAAATGTCTTTAAATTCCATCGAACCACCTACTTTTTCAATCCGATCTCTCGCAATCGCTGATCGAGATACTCGCCGGCCGTCATATCCGTAAAGGCTTTCGGCTGATCTTCGGTCACACAACGGTCAAGGCAAGTCAGGTCCATTTCACTCACCGGATGTAGAAAAAACGGTATTGAGAGCCTCGGCTTATGCCATTCCTCTTTTGGCGGATTCACCACACGATGCGTCGTTGATTTGAGATAGTTATTGGTCAATCGCTGCAGCATATCTCCAACATTGATCACGATTTCATCTTCTTCAGGAACGATATCGACCCACTGATCATCCATATTCAAGAGCTGTAAACCTCCGGCAGATGCGCCAACCAACAGCGTGATCAAATTGATATCCTCATGCTGCTCTGCTCTGATAGCAGAATCTGGTTCCTTAGTGATCGGTGGGTAGTGTATAGATCGCAAGATGCTGTTCCCGCCTTTTATGTAGGTCGAAAAATAGCCTTCGTCTAAATTGAGGTATTCAGCGATCGCGCGCAACAAATGTCCGCCCGATGTTTCAAACGCCTTATACAATTCCATGCCGGTCGCTGTAAACTTTGGTGCTTCGTCCACATGTATATTATCCATCGTTTGCGAGGCATATCCGTCAAGTGGCTCTTCTTCTTGTCCAATTTGGAAAAACTCTTTCAAGTCAGCCACGTCGCTTTGTTTCGCGTGTTCTTTACCAAAAGAGGTAAATCCGCGCTGTCCGGCGAGGCCTTTCACTTCATAATTTTTCTTGACATCGCGCGGCAAAGCGAAGAAGCCCTTGGATTCAGCATAGAATCGATCGACCAAGTCTTTAGTGATACCATGATTGATGACGCCTACGAACCCGATCTCATGAAATGCTTTCCCAAGCGAAGCGATGAAATCGGCTCGATCAGCATCACTACCACTGACATACTTCGATAGGTCAACAACCGGAATATTTCTCTTTCTCATGTTGACAAAGTTAATTCTTAAAGTGCAGCTAAACAAGGCACAAAATGCGATTGAAGCTCTACGCATTACGCACTAAGCAAAATGTATGACCTGAAGGAAATCACATTGCGTTTGGCGTATGACGTTTCACGTAGTGCCATTTCACCGCTCCGGCTTATACTTAGCCCCTTGAAAAATCGTATTGGCATCAGTATCAATAATTTCCTGGAGTGACATCGATGGGTTTCGCTCAGCATACCGCTCCACTATTTTATAAGCGATGTAAATAACGGACCGGCCCGGAGCCTCCGGTGGCATGTCTGGAGTCGATGGGGCGGCAGTAATTAAGCGGATATATTTTGCTCTATTGGTTGAATAAAATAATTCATTGGACACTAGAAATGAATAAATATTCCATTCATTTTCTTGCACCCATTTCCATTGCTCTGTAGAATATTCCCAAATGACTGTATCAGAAACATATGGCAACAACTTATCCGAGATGTAATATTTTTTTCCCTCTCGGATTAATTGCGGTAGAAATTCTGTTCCTCTCGGCATGGGTAATAAATCATCAATAACGGCATCGACCGCTTTTTTTACTAAATGATCTCGATTAAAACTCCGTGAATTGTATGCTGAAAAACTCGCATCCATTTTGGCCATGGCCGGATAATTAATGCTATCACCTAAAAACAAATCAACACTAACTCCCACACCATCTTTTTTATCATCAATCGGAAAAATAAAACTACCAAAGCCAAATTCGGTCACTGTCGTATAAAAATCAGGTACCGTTTCAGGATTAAAATAGTGCTTGTAATATTTCATCGACTTTATCCAATCCCGCTTGATGTCGTCGATAATATCATATTGATTATGTCCTTTTTGACCGATGACTTGAAAAGCTTCCGAGTCTACCATGTCACGCACTTGCACGTAAAGACTATCGACTGATCGAGAAGGTTTTAAATGTAGAATCTGATTAAAATATAAACTTGTATACGCTGGATATGCATTCATGACCTGCTGTAATTGGTCGGGGGAGTTCATTGCATATAAAATGCTGTCGAATCGGACAAAGTTGGTTTCGACCATGACATCAGAGACATCAGGTGCCTTGTCCTTGTCTTCTGTACAGGCCGTGTACGACAATGATATGAACAGGAAAAATATGATCGTGCGACTTCTTTGCATAGCTTTCAACATAACGAATATCATGATCTAAAGTATATAAAAATGTGGAGTATGTAGAACGGACAGAATGACTGGTTAATGAAGACTAGACGGCTATATCCATTTGATCGCGTCATCACATAATGAAAAATTCCAATTTAATTTGATTAAACTGTAAAAAATTTCAATATATTACTTGCATTTCTAAAAAATATGGTGTAGTTTAGCTCATATTAATTTAATCATTAATCACAAATAAAATTATTAAAGATGGAGCCACCATACCATTTTGCGGCAAACGCTGAAATGTGCTTGCCGATAACTCCGACAAATCGAAACTATTAATCTCGTTAATACAAATCATCTGACATTTGGTTAAATCCAATAATACGCAGATCACCATAAGCGGTAGCTAAACAATATCGAGATATCGTGCTGAAATAAATACCAGCCAATCAATACGAAAATAGTTATCGATTTTACAAAAATTAAAAAAACTCGTATCCGTAACACGATGCGAGTTTTTTTTATTGCTGAGCCTTGACTTCGCGCCAAACTGATACCAACATGCGAAACGGCATGATGATCGCCGCGGCAATTGCCATCACAGCGACTATGACATATTCAATCTTAATATATCGTACCATACCTTTTTGATCTTCAAACGACATATGCCCCATCATATCGGCTAACGGCTGTTCGTCGGTGTAGGTCGTAAATGCATTAAGCATTCGCATAAATGAGACGATGATGGGAATACTTAAAGGAATCAGCGCGATTTTAATTTTCTGGAAATGATTGAGCCATGTATATTTCAGAAAAAACACATGCTTAAACAGCAGGATGGCACAAAAAATAAGAACACCATTTTGAAAAGTAAACGGAAAGTTTATTTCATACATGTAGATAGGCATCAAAACGAGTACCGTCAATATACCTGCAAACAGTAAAAATAAAAATTCAAATTTAAAATTGACGGTGTGCTTCAAGCTTAGTCTATTTTGACAACTTCAACCATGGCATACATCAGTTGATTAATATCTTCGTTATTTAATTTCAACTTGCCTTTAATCGTGATCGGTTCGGCGGTATATTTTATCGCTTCAGCGGCTGTGATTTCCATCACAGTCTCTGGTCCGGCACCTCCACAAAAGAAACACATATTATACGGATATGCTGAAAAGATAAATTCTTTATGACTTTTATAACCTTCAATCGGGATGATATAGCCCCGTATTTCTATTTCTGCTCCGTCCAATGCTTCGACCTTCTCCGAGAAAACCGGATAGTCAACTTTAAATCCTAGAAAGTCATCATATTTTTTAATGTAGGTCACACCAGCCAGTGTCTTCCACATATTGGAATTTTCTTGTGCAATGCTTTGCTGCCCCGGCCATGCGATCAAGCATATAAAAAGCAGCATCGTTATTTTATAGAACAACTTAGAAGGTTTTATTGATAGATTCATAGTTTTGTTAAAACGGTTGAGGCCTCAATTTAGTTCTTTCAACGCAAGCACTATCCTTGTTGTAACGTTTTGCTAACATCCGTGCGGTAGGCGCGCCATGCTGGCCAAAGTGCCGTGATCAATCCGAGCAGTAATACAATCAACACCGCCTTGAGGTCAATGTCATTAAATATCCATGGTTCGATTTGATAGCGATATGCATCTTCTACGAGTGCGTCGACTATGAAAAGTCCGAAATGTGCGAGCAGCAATCCCAATATGAGACCGATGCCGACTTGGATGAATGCTTCAAAGACGATGAGGCCCGATACATTTCCCGGTGTTGCACCAAGAACGCGCAGGAGAGCCAGCTCATATTTCCGAGCACGCAGACTTTGAAGAAGTGATAAAAATATGCTGACAAATGACACGAGTCCAATCAACCATGCCAAATAGGTCAATAGCGTCGTGCCTGTGCCCACCATACTGTACAATCGGTTGAGCTCCCAAGCCGGATGTGCCGCTTGGAAAGTGGCATTTTCATTGATCGATCGCATCATGTTGAGCGTCTGATGATTATGGTTTTTGAACGTCAATAAAACTGCAGTAATTTCTTCATCGGGGTGGTTGAGTAGTTCGGCAACTTCATTTTCCGGCGTGATGGTAGCGTGGCCGTGATCATGGTGCTCATGGTCATGGTGTTCGTGGTCATGGTCATGGTCATGGTGCTCATGACTTTCGGTTTCTGTTGGTGTATCGCTATGTCCGGCGTGTGCTGCCCAGATGGTGGCGTATGATGTTAAAATTAAATTATCTAAAACGGTACCGGACCGCTTAAGAATACCTACGACAACCAAATCATCATCATGTGAGTGGTCCATCCCGTCATCAACTAAGCCATGGCTCGATTGGAAGACGTCGCCGATGTTCAACGATAAATCGCGGGCAGCTTTAGCTCCGACGACCACTTCTTGCGCGTCTTGCCACCAGTTTCCTTGTCCGAGTTCTGCCGCGTATAGGTTGGCGATTTCCTGAGTTGTCCCAACGATCCGGTGTGACCGGTAACTATCGCCGATAGAAAGTGGAATCGCTTGATTGATCAACGGATGCCGCGGATTAAAAAATGCTTTGACATCATTGACTTGAATATTGCCCGTAGGATTATCAATGTGATAGAGATTAGACAGTACAGCTTGAAGTGGACTACCCTTTGCCGCTAAAATTAAATGAACGCCAGCCGTATTATTTTCCATCGTCGATTGGAATTGCCGACTGATGTGTCCAAAAAATACGACTAATCCCACACTGAGTGTTACGAGACTGATTGATAAAATACTACCAAACGGATTGGCTACGATATTTTTCCACGCCAGTTTTACCATGTTTTTGAAATGGTCATTTGGTTAGAAAAATAAGGTTTTATTCTCGCATCATGTGTTACCACGACGAGACCGCAATTTATTTTTTTCGATACATCAATGAGTAGATTTATGACACGTGCACAGGAATCGTCATCAAGGGCAGATGTTGGTTCGTCGGCAAATATCAATTTCGGATTATTGGCAAGAGCGCGAGCGATTCCCACGCGTTGTTTTTCTCCTTCACTCAAAAGATTTATTTTCTTATTTTTTACATGTTGAATATTTAATAATTCCAGTGCATTATTAATATCAAAAGTAGATTTACTCCCTAGCTGGGTTGCCAGTTGAATGTTATCAACCACATTGAGTGATTTAATAAAATGCGGTCGTTGAAATACCATGCCAATTTTTGATCCGCGGATATTATCCACTTTTGCTCGGTCGGCATTGGCAATATTATCACCGTCGATAACGATTTCTCCGGCCGTGGGGGATAACAAGCCGCTTAAAATGTGTAGAAGTGTCGTCTTGCCGCTACCGGAATTTCCTAAGATCAGTAGAAAGTCACCTTGATCCAACGCTATATCTGCAAACGCCCAAGGCTTCATACCCGGGTGCGCGAACGTCAAATTTTTGGTTTTTAAAATCATTGACATGCCACGAAGATAAGGGCTGTGAAATTAGGAATCCCGACATGATCGAAATCTCAGATTTCGCTTCATGTTTCGGTACTCGATATTTTTATGTGATTGATTTAATTGTCGGTATCGAGGATGCTCGATGCTGACCGGATGCTGACCGAGTGAAGCGAGCGTCAGTAGAGCGTCAGCATACATGATCTGAAGCTTATCTATGCCAAATAAGCTGCGGAATCGTCTGTGTTCGATTAATAATCCCCGCCAGTTTGAGATGATAAATGACACTGTGAATCATTTTATCGCTTACCCATCCGTGGATCGCCCATTCTGTGCTATGAAACCAACGCTCGACATCTTCTATCTTTTGATGATAGCGCTCGCTCACCATCTGTATGGCTTGATTATTTTGCATGAAGCTATCGCAGACGTCATGGATCGTGCGGAGCATGCGTATGATATTTTCAGGTTGTGTTGATAAAATTTCTTCGGACGCGGCCACCACAAAACATGGCCATGGCGTCAAGTATTCTCCGATACGTCGCAATCGACCAGCATCGACGTAGGGTTTGGTGGTATATTTTTCCCAATAAAATACGTCACTTTCTTGATTCTCTAAAGATGGCAATGCACCATCAAGATTTTTAATAATCACAAATTGGCTTTCATCAATTTTCTTGCTCTTACTATTTGCGTCTACAATCGGCATTAAATGTGATCCTGAACCAAATCGACTTATCGCATATTTTTTATCGAAAATATCATCGTAATGTTTCAATGAATTATCAACACCTGTATGCACGCCCCATATAAGCGGTGTGATCACATATTGACTAATAATTTTACTCGGATTTCCTCTAACTATATCTGTGATGATTCCTTCTGTGAGAAGAATACATACGTCTATTTCATTTTCTCGAAGAGCTCTTGTCATCTGGCCGGTGCCACCTTTGAACGTGGTCCACTCGACATTAACACCGCGAGCGGCAAATAAATCATTTTCTATAGCCAAGTGCCATGGAAGATTAAAATGCTCTGGCACTCCGCCTACTCGTATCGTATTGCTCATGGTGCTAAAGTATGGAATTGATAGGTATCACATCAATACTTATATACTTTTTTAGAAATGATTTCGCTTTCTGACAAGATCGATATAAAATATATGCCTGAAGGTAAATGACTCAAATTGATTTCAGTCGAAAATGTATTTGCATTATAAATTTCTGTTGATAGCACATTTAGACCAGTGCCTGTCAATATATTAATCTTGTACGACTTGGCATCAGTATCAACATACAGTAAATCAAGCACAGGATTTGGATAAATGTGCACAAAATTATTTCCGTTGATATTCGATGTAGATACAAAGCATTCAATCTCATCCAAAGGCACACCTTGCGTTCGATTTGCTTTTTTATAATATACTAATGTATCTGTAAGTATTAAAGGTCCATAGCCATCCGGTTGACCGCTATATCCTTCAAGAAATATTTGGCCCAAACCGGATCTAACAACAGAATAACTATTATAAAGATCCGAGCTACACCCTGCACATTCATTTCTATCTACAATTTCGCTAAATATATTCCGTGAATTGCATTCGTAAGAAATAATGTGATCGCCGTTTTGGTAATATTGATAATTAACTTCTGTAAAAGGTAATATTTTTGCACCGTGATTACTATCTGTTTCAATCGTTTTGTATTGAAACACTAAACTATCTCCTAAGCAATAAGGCGACTTCGTGATATAATAACGCACATTATCTTTTATATATACAGAATCGACAATAAATCTACGTGTGCTTTCTTCTGACGAATTAATAAACACCTCCTTTCGTTTATAGTGAAATTCATCACCCTTCTCAAAATCGTAAATATCAAAATAATTAGGTGGCGTCAATCCACGAGAAAGGGAAGAATCTTCCGTACCACGTAAATCATAGAAATTACTATCGTAGGGAAAATGAAAATGATCTATTGTCTTGATAAATCCTGATCTTTTTCCAACTTTTATTTGACGACCGTCATAATTAAAGGGATCACCATCCATATGGTCATAATTTAAATGAATCGTATAGATGTCATCCACAATTCCTAATACTTTATCCCGCGCTACAGTCGTATCGAGGGTGGCGTATATACTTGGCACAGTCAAGTTTGAAAATATCCAAGTTTCTCCCGGCAATGCATCAGTTTTATAATACATCTCAGAATGACCGTTATTGATGCCGCTATAATATATTTCGTCTTTATTCCTTTTGATCATATAATCTCCAAGCCAATGACTAGAGTCGCAATCCAGTTCAACAGTAGTTCTAGGTGAGCCATAAAGTGCTTCTCGCTTCAATCTATTAAAGTAATATACGGTGTCGCTATCATTCAATACGCGCACAGAATCAATCCGATACCCATGAAATGAAGTATCATGTAGATGCGGCATATAAGTCACATGCCCGTTGCCGGCCATATTGGTCCTACCGCTTATGAAATATACCTTCTCAGATGGATTCAGCGTGGTAAATGTCCGCTGACCAAAAGCATTGCTAAAAAAGGCTGCTAAGAATATAAGGGTTGCAACGTATTTCATTGTCCAGTGTCTTCGTAGGTGTAAATAATATTTTAAATATAATAAAAAAAGATAAACTACTCATCTCTTATGAAAAAATGAATATTATAACCAAACTTCATTTATTCTGAGGAATCACCATTATTCTTTTTCTTCCACCAATTGTATTAAGTTCCCGCATGTATCATCGAGCACCGCTATAGTTGCAAGACCAACATCGTTTGGCTTTTTAATAAACTTCACATCTAATCCGGTTAATCTTTCATACTCTTTTTGAATATTATCGACATTGAATTGCGTACACGGTATCTCTGCTTTAAAAAGCGCATCTTGATATATTTTGGCTGGTTCAAAATGATTTGGTGCGGGTTCGAGTAATAATTCAGTTCCGTCTTGATCACTTTTTGACACAACAGTAAGCCATCTGTCCTCATCACCTAAAGAGATATCACGTTTTTTGATAAATCCCAACTTTTCTGTGTGGAATTTCAAAGCTTTTTCTTGATTCTTTACGGGAATTCCTGTTATTTTAATTTCCATATAACTATTCGTCTTATTTTATATTCTGAATTGTTTTGCTCGTATTCAATACATCAATTTCTGAGGTAAATTTTGTTCAGTCATGAATTTTCCAGAATTTTTAATCGTGTTGTTTGATTCCGAATTATTCTTTGCGCCCCATAGTCGCGCAATCAATATTACATTATTATTAAAGAACTCGCTATTTGAGATATCGACATTTATAATTCCGTAGGTGTTGATTAATATATCCATCTGTCCAACACCACCACAGTTTATAAATGAACATCGATCGACAATCAGATTGCCTCCGACTGTAGATTCGTCATATCCACCTCGATAATAGTCAACCACATTTTTCTCAATATTTTCAAATCGGCAATCAAAAAAATGCAAATTCTCAACATTATATTCTCCTCTATCGTCATCTTCACTTGCAAGCTTTAGACCGTTACTACAATTTCGGATAATAGTTGTACGAAAGTAAATATGCTCAGAAAAAGAATTTTTATATGCCTTCAATACATAATCGAAATTGGATATCTCAGAGTTATCAACTTTTAAATTATATAAACTAGACATATTCTCTCGGAGCGTGGCAAATGCATAATTCATGCCATCGCCAACAAGCTTGACTGATTGTAGTGTTAAATGACCTTTTGGATTCATTTCAAAGGCCGGTGTTTGCGCCGCGCCAGTATATTTTATTGTCGATTTGTTGTGATCATCATTCGATTGGATGGATATGGTTTTGTTAATTATAAGTGACGTTTTGATTTCATAGCTTTTATTCATCAATAAAATCACATCTCCATCATTTGCGTTCTTCAATCCCGCTATTAATTCTTTTGACGAACCGACTGAAATAGTTTTGGATGCTGGCGACTTCGGCGACGAATCATACCATTGTGGACCATAGTTTTCCATATCAAATATATCCATGCTTTCAGGGCTTGCACCATTTGTCGCTCCAATAGAGTTACGCTTGGCACGAGCATTTCCAAACAAATCTTTAGTTATTTTATCAAATTCAAACCCCTGATAAACTTCGACTTCATTTAAGTCGTTGGATGGCATCCATATATCTTTATCGACCTCAGTCATCGATAGTTTCATTTGTTTCAGACCTTTCACACCTTTGAAATTCATGTCTTGATTATCGATGACGTTCGAGTAAAACTTAATTCCATCAATAGAATCGTGGCGAAATATTGGTAAAGGGTCTCCTTTGGTGTTATAAATTATATTATTTGCCACAATTGTCCTTATCGGTATCTCTGACCGAATCTCCGACGCAGGTAAGACGTCTTTTTGATCAACATTAGAACCGACGCCAAATTGCCATGGAGATTTACAATCCACCCATGTGTTGTAAGCAACAACCACATCTGTCACCTGAATATATCGGTTGATGGCCGATCGTTTTATACCATTCATGACAGCCAAGGGTGCTCTAAATACTTCACCTCTTAAATTATAGAAATAATTATTCGTCACCCAATGTCCGGTACCAATCAAGCGTATTCCACCAGCAAAAGGTGAATCCTCATCACCGATAAAATAGTTTCCATCAATAGTACAATAATTACCATGTCGTGTCACTAACGAGCCCTCACTTTTATAAAAAACGTTATTTCGAAATTCATTAAAATTCGTTTTGCTTGAGATCACTTCGACTTCTCCATTGCATCGATCAAAAAAGTTTTCTGCAACCATCGTATAACTCGGCGCCATCGATGTGCTGCTATTCCCTAATTGTATAGTTTCGGCGCTCGGTCCGCCTTTGGGTGGCCTAGGGCCAAAATGATTATTGATAATTTGGTGGTAGTTTTTAATGCTTTCATTTCCTGCCAATTCTACCCGGACTGTCGGGCCTCTGTTGGACTTACCGGCAATGTAACAATGATCCAGTTGATTGTGACGACCTTTAAACACCACCCAAATGTCTTGTTTGTTTTTTGACGGTTTATTAAAATCTTCGATAACGCAATTGGTCACGCGACAATGATTAGCCAGCGTGTCATCATTAATATAAAATTGAATAACCGATCGCGAAGGAGAAGCGCCTTCATTAAGATAAAGTCCATCAACTACCAAATGTTTACCGCCTAGTTTTAGGTTTGATTTTCCTTGAAGCATTACTTTTCCTGGCGTTTCCGCTCGAAGTGTAATCGGCTTCTCGGCTGTGCCTATGCCAAAGAATTTTATTTGTATGTCTTTCCATTCACCATTTTTCATCACAATAATTGAACCTGGTGAAGCGCTTGTAATCGCAAGCTGTAGTTCTTCGGCATTCGAGACCTGCGCGTATATATAAGAATTAAACTGAACACAGAACATGAATATGACAACCGAAAATACTTTTATTAAAAAGTTAGATGTTTTTTTCATTTAAAATTTCTATTCGATGATTAAATACTTAAAGTAAAATTATGCTAATTTCCAAAGCTCTTGTACACGCGATAAATCTTGATACATTGCATCAAAAACAACTTCTTGATTCACTGTGATTTCAGATTTCCCTTTTTCAGCTCCGCCAAGCGGATATTCTAAATGAAGACTTACAGGTGGTTTCAACTCTAGCGATTTAAGGAGTTTAAAATAAGCGTCGAAATCAACCATCCCTTCACCGATTGGCACATTGACTATTTTCCATTTACCCTCGACTTTTCCCCAGACAAAATCTTTCAAGACTATGGTCTTGATGTGATCTTTCAATAGTTTGACTCCATTGCTCCACGATCGACCACCTTCGGCCACTGCGTGACGAATATCATACTGAGCGCCAAAAAACTGAGGGTTTACCGTATCTAATATTTTTTTTACTTCCCATACGGAAGCGCCTACTTTGAGCCCAGAATGATTTTGATAGCAGCCTATAATATTATTCTCTTCATTCAAGTCGCCTAACGCACGAACCTTGTCCGTATAATAGTCGAGTGATTCCTCCAGCGACAATGCTTCTTTGTATTTAAACCAATTGCATCTGTAGTATTTAACACCTAATTTAGCTGCAGTCTCTACGACGTTGACATCTGCTGTATTTTCAACATCGGAAACAGCTGTTGTCATCATATCACATGCAATTCCCGAAGCCTTTATATCTCGAATCGCCATCGGCAAATCTTTCAACACGTTTTCTGGCAGTACGTGGCCTTTGGGTCGGACAGTCAAATCCAGTCCTTTGAATCCTATTTCCGCAGCTTTCTGTGCAGCTGATTTTATATCTAAAAATTGAAGATGTTTTGAAAATAAATGAACCTCTAATTCATCATGGTTTCGAATTCCAGAAAATATATTGAATGGCGAAGTCAATATCGGGCTAGCCAATGCCGTTAAACTCGTGTTTTTTAAAAATGTTCGTCTCGTACTATTCATATCCGTCGTCGTTCAATTCAATAATTGTTTTACTATCAATCCAAATTACTCTTCGCTCACTTGCGTACCAATCGACCAAACATTTCCCGCAAAATCTCTAAAACTACCTCTACGATCCGGATCGTCTTTTCTTTCTTTCGGTTTTTCTAATGGCTCAAATCCTAATTCAACTGCCTTTTCAAATACTTTATCTACATCGGGTACGTACACATGCGTCAAAAGCTGATTCGGAGGAAATCTATCTGATGAATTTCCAAACATCAAAATAGAATCGTCAATTCTAATTTCTGCATGCATAATTGTTCCATCAGGCCTGGCGTACGTCCTTAATTGCTCGGCATCAAACAACTTAATGAGTAATTCTATAAGTTTTCCAGCACCGTCCACGACAAAATATGGCGACACTGAATTATATCCGTTTGGTTTAAATGGTGGTTTCATGATTTTCTATCATTGATGATTTTTCACTAACAAGAAGACTAGTTTGCAAAAATTAAATGTGTAATGTATTTAATCCTTCAGTATAAAGATCCAAAACCTTAATTTACGAAAATTTATGTATCACGGGTTATGTAAGAAGCAGTAGCCAAATGTGATTTCTAACGATCATATCTATCAGTCAGACACCACTTTTGCCCCTACCTGACATTCCAAACACCGCTTAGGCGCACAATACACTTTGAATGTATGCAAGAGCGCTTGAGACTCTGCAGCACTACGACACAAGACACCGGCCGACTTAAATTCAGATAACACACTGTTCTTCTCTGTAGGCATTTCATAGAGAAACCGAATGGCACGCTCTTTCAACATTTCATCCTGTTTTATATAACCACTTGCATAAATTAGAGGAATACAATAATTAATGATCAACAAGCGGACACTTGAGGCGCTTAATCCAATACGCGTTTGATCAACTGATTTATGAAATACGTAATGGGTATTCCAAAATTCATGTACATTCAACTCAAACATAACTTTCAATTGATCGACGGATTCCGCTTCAATAATATTCCGCATTAGCGATGTTTTATTGAACAATAATGAGGCCAACTGGGCAATACGAATCGTCGGAAAATTAGCAGGTCTGGCTCCTTTTAAATTCCATTTTATAAATACTTGAGAAGACAGCTTGTGTTTGTTTTTTAGAAACCCATATGTCGTTTTTAATTTATCGGGATATTTCCCGGTCAATTTTTCATCGAGCATCCCTGCCCGACCAAATAATATAGCTTGTAAATTATTTTCATCGTGGACATGCTTACGGACAAGCTGCCAAGAAATATCTTGAGCTAGCGCTTCGAGTGCGTCACTATTCGCGTGAAAACCCATACTCCTAAATAATAATTCGAAAGCGACTTGCTCCCAATCACCATTGACTTCTTCGAGCCGCAACATTAATTTTATCGTACGAAATTCTAAACGCTCAATTAATTGTCTTTCTTTCCAAGCATTTAACCAAAATGTCGATATCCCCCCAATATGATTAGCGCAAGGTAGCCGATAGCGTGATTGGACTAAATCTTTTGATCGATCAATCAACGCAGGATCGACGAGATCACTCATCACCAACGTGGGAATAGGCACCAGATGAATATCTTTTACCGGACGATCATCCTCCCACACAACATGCAAGATCACTTGATCATAGGCCGGATCGACTTGATGGTGATGTTTGTACCAATCAGATGATTTGACATGAATTTCTATATGACCGGCCCAGGTGATACCATCATATTCCATCATTCCATCGAGAAAATCAGGACCGGCATCATGATTATGATTACCCCAGTTCGAGAGTCTTATGGGCTTTCCGGCTGTAGAAATTAATTCGAGGGCATTGAAATTTTTGGTTTTCCAGATATAGTGCAAGAAGGACTCACTAATCTCGGATGCGCTCGTAGGTGCAAAAGGTGTAGGAATATTCGTTTTTTTCATCGGCTTCATGTTTTACCTCCGAAGTCAACTTCCAGTCTGTTGGAAGAATCTCGGGTAGGTAAGTGTCACCAACCACAGAAATATCCACACGTGTCAGAAAAATTTTATCTAAAAATTTCATCGAAGCCTCATATACTTGAGCTCCGCCTATGATGAAAACCTCCTCCTCACCTGCATCGTAGGCGATTTCCAGGGCTTCATAAACCGAATGTGCCACATAGATATTATCTGCAACAAAATATGGATCGCGTGTCAACACAATGTTGGTTCGCTTAGGCAGAGGCCGACCGATAGAGAAAAATGTATTCTTTCCCATGACCACATGATGGTCGAGCGTCTTGCGTTTGAAATATTTGAGGTCGGCAGGTAGATGCCAGGGTAATTTATTGTCGACACCAATTACCCCATCCTTGCTTGCCGCGACGATAGCACTAACGATCATTTTAAACTATTTTTGCGCATCATAGCCACAAAAGTGCATAACTCGATGAAATTTCAACACCTTTTTTATTGCTTATTTTTCATATCGCTATGGTCTTGCCAAACGGACACTGAAAAAGTGCCTCAAGAGCGGAAAAAAGTTAAAATTCCCACATTCGCAGCTCAGGGTGCGTATGAACTAGTAGAAGCTCAAGTCAATCTCGGCCCGCGATGTCCAGAATGTCCAGGCGCAGACAAAGCCATCGATTGGATGTCAAGTGAACTCAAATCCGCCGGATGGGAAGTCATCAAGCAAACCTTCGATGCCACATTATACACTGGTAAAGAGGTGCGCGGCACCAATGTCATCGGCCGATACAATCCACATGTCAAAGAGCGCGTTATGCTCTGTGCCCACTGGGACAGCCGCATGATAGCCGATAAGGATACGACGCGCAAAGAAGAACCGATCGCCGGGGCCAATGATGGCGCCAGTGGCGTTGGGGTCATCCTGCAAATCGCTAAAACGATCTCGGAAAATCCAATTCCTATGGGCGTAGACGTCGTATTTTTTGATTTAGAAGATCAGGGAAAAGACGGCAGCAGCGATGAATATTCCTGGGGATTAGGATCTCAATATTGGGCAAAAAATTTACCGGATGATCCATACGAAGTGAAGTATGGCATCCTTCTCGACATGGTTGGGGCGCCTGACGCCGAGTTTCCAAAAGAATATTATTCGATGCAAAATGCGAAACCAGTTGTGGACAAGGTTTGGAAAGTGGCAAGTATATTAAAGAAGGGCAATTACTTTGTCAATCGACGTATCGGTGGCATAACGGACGATCACAAATTTATCATGGAATATGCTCGATTCCCTGTGATCGATATCATCCATCACAAGGATGATAAGTTCATGGCTGCTCATCATACACATGCGGATGATATGCGGGTGATCGATAAAAAGACGCTGGGCGCTGTGGGTCAGGTGGTGTTGAGCACGGTTTATAAAGAGAGTAATGGGGATTTTTAGGTTGAGTTTCGATGAAATGCTTTGGGGTGCCTGCAGATATCTCGTCTGACACTTTAAGTGTCAGACGAGATATCTGCAGGCACCCATTCAGTTGCTTGAAAACCAATATCACTTACATTACGAATATCACTCAACCATAAAGATCTGATTTTCACTTTAATCCAAAGTTTAAGTCTGTTTACGTTCTCAGCTACTCATGATAGTTTCTATTATGTTATTTCAATCAACTAAACACGCCAAAATCTATCAATTTTAGAATTTCTGAAAAAAAGATGATAATCGATGGGTATATTTTTGGTGTTCGCGACACTTACCTACGGAAATTAAATTAGTACTATCGATTTAGAATGAATTTGAATTTTGATTTCGATGAAATAACGTGTTCGTAATTAATTAAACTATGCTTGTAAAAATTAAAGCCGCAGCCGTACATGGCGTTGATGCCCAGCCGATTGTCGTAGAAGTTCATCTTGGAGGAAAGGCTGTTCCTGGAACAAAATACTATCATCTTGTCGGACTTCCGGATAATGCTGTCCGTGAAGGGCATCAGCGGATCGAAGCCGCAATTCAGAATATTGGTAGAAAATTTCCACGCGTGAAAATGACGATCAATTTTGCTCCAGCGGATGTGCGAAAAGAAGGCAGTGCTTATGACCTACCACTTGCTATTGGAGTTCTTGCAGCCTCTGAACAGATGTCGGAGGAGCTTTTAAATGACTATATGATGATGGGTGAATTGTCTCTTGATGGTGGACTTCGAGCGATTAAAGGTGTGCTACCAATTGCGATCCGCGCCCGAAAAGATAAATGCAAGGGCCTGATTGTCCCTATTCAAAATGCTAAAGAAGCGGCCATCGTCAATGACCTCGATGTTATAGGTGTGCAATCTTTGTCCGAAGCGATAGACTTTTTGGACGGCGTTTCGGATGTTAAACCGACTCAGACAGATACACGCGACGAATTTTTTAATGTCCAAAATCAATATGCAGTGGACTTCTCAGACGTTCGCGGTCAAGAGAATATCAAGCGCGCGTTGGAAATCGCAGCGGCAGGTGGTCACAATGTGATTCTCATCGGACCTCCGGGATCTGGGAAAACGATGCTTGCAAAACGATTGCCAACCATACTGCCACCTTTGAACCTCCATGAAGCCCTTGAAACCACGAAAATTCATAGTGTCTCAGGTTTATTGCCGGAAAATTCATCGTTGGTGCCGACACGGCCGTTTCGCTCTCCCCATCATACTATTTCCGATGTTGCGCTTGTCGGCGGCGGATCAAATCCAAGTCCCGGTGAAATCAGTCTTGCTCACAATGGCGTTTTGTTTCTTGACGAGTTGCCAGAGTTCAAGCGATCCGTTCTCGAAGTGCTGCGGCAACCAATGGAAGAACGCCGGGTGACTATTTCGCGTGCTCGTGTTAGTGTCGACTATCCCGCGAGTTTTATGCTCGTCGCCTCTATGAACCCTTGCCCTTGCGGGTTTTATAATCATCCCGAAAAAGACTGTGTCTGCGGTCCGGGAGTTGTGCAACGTTACCTCAATAAAATATCGGGACCCTTGATGGATCGAATCGATCTACATGTCGAGGTGACGCCAGTATCATATGAGCAATTATCGAGCGATCAGCGGAGTGATGAAACGAGTGAGCTGATTACCAGTCGAGTCATCGGAGCGCGCAAAATTCAGGAGGATCGATTCAAAGAAATGAACGGAGATGTGATTTATGCCAATGCTCAAATGAGTGGTCGTATGGTTCGCGATATATGCAAAATCGATCAATCGGGCATAACCTTACTCAAGGCCGCCATGGAAAAACTTCAACTCTCGGCGCGGGCATACGATCGCATACTAAAAGTCGCGAGAACGTGTGCTGACTTGTCCGCTTCGGAAAATATTAAGATTGAACATCTCGCAGAAGCCATACAGTATCGAAGTCTTGACCGGGACAATTGGGCGGAGTGAGTTGAGACGGCAGTGGCAGTAACAGTCGGCAGTATTAAGCTTTGAACCCATTCAACCCACTCAACCATTCAACTCCGAAACTAGGCTTACCAATCCCTCGCTCCGAACCTTAAACGGACGTTAGACCTTGAACCTTAAACGTTTGAACCTTGAACGTTTGAACCTTGAACATTTGAACGCTGAACTTAGAACTTTTGCTTTCAGATATTTGGTTGACTACCTTTGCGCGATGAAAGTAACAGAGCATCTCCAAGCTGCAGTTAATAAACCGCTTGTATCATTTGAGGTACTGCCTCCATTGAAAGGCGGAGGCATGCAAGATATATTTAAGAAGTTGGATCCACTGATGGAATTCAAACCTCCATTTATCGATGTCACATATCATCGCGAAGAGTTTATATATAAGCAAAGACCTTCTGGCTACTATGAAAAAGCCGCTATCCGAAAACGTCCAGGTACAGTAGGTATTTGCACTGCCATATCACATCATTATGGCGTCGATACGGTGCCGCATTTGATATGTGGCGGATTTAGTGTCGAGGATACCGAAAATGCATTAATTGATTTGAATTTTCTAAATATTACCAATGTGCTGGCACTACGCGGTGATGGTCGAAAATTCGATGGAAAATTTGTGCCGGAAGAACATGGGCATCCCTTCGCTATCGATCTGGTCAAGCAGATTAATGATATGAATGCAGGTATATATTTAGATGCCGGAATTGAAAATGGTATGAGCACTGATTTTTGTGTTGGCGTCGCGGGATATCCTGAAAAACATTTTGAAGCGCCCAATTATAAATTGGATTTACAGATGCTCAAAAATAAAATTGACGCTGGCGCAGATTATATTGTTACACAAATGTTTTTCGATAATAAATACTTCTTCAAATTTGTAGAAGATTGTCGTGAAATGGGTATTACGGTCCCTATTATTCCAGGAATAAAGCCATTGACGCGCGCCTCACAGCTTGTATCTATCCCACGGGTTTTTTATATTAATTTACCTGACGATTTGGTCGATGCTGTTACAGCCGCCACCACCAAAGAAGGTGTGCGAGAAGCTGGTATGGAATGGTGCATTCATCAGTGCAAAGAATTAATTGAATTTGGTGTGCCTTGTCTTCATTTTTATACGATGGGTGATTCAAAATTAATTCATCGAATTATTTCTAATTTAGTGTAATTGATGAAAAATTCTTATTTAATAGTTTCGATTTTATTAATTTTTTGTGCTTGTGGCTTCAGTCAGATAAAGAGTCCGCAAGCTTTCATGCCACATAATTACGGCTCCGAGTTCACACCTCATCACAGGTTAGTCGATTACTTTGAATATGTTGCTGAAGAAAGTCCCTTGGTGAGTGTGGAAGAATATGGTCGTACGAATCAAAACCGGCCATTGATTTATGCAATTATTACCTCGGAAAAGAACCGTAAAATCATCGAAGATATTCGCTTAAACCATCTTCGACACGCTGGTATGTTCGACGGTGAAGTAGATTCAAAATTAAATAAAAGCATTGTTTGGCTCAGCTTTGGTGTACACGGAAATGAAGCAGGTGCATCCGAGAGTTCGATGCAAGCCGTTTACTCCCTCATATCAGGTGGGCTTTTTGCAACTAAAGATTGGCTCGAAAATACGATCGTCATTATCGACCCATGCATAAATCCCGATGGCTTTAATCGTTACACACATTGGAATATCAACAACACAGCACGTCACAAAAACCCTCATCAAGCAGATAATGAACACAAGGAGCCATGGCCGTCTGGTCGCGTGAATCACTTTTATCATGACCTTAATCGCGATTGGGCTTGGGCATCTCAAAAGGAGACAAAAGCGAGACTTAACATTTATCACGAATGGCTACCCCATTTACATGCCGATTTCCATGAAATGTATCCAGAGAGTCCATATTATTTCGCACCAGCCGCCGAACCATTTCATGAATATATTTCAGATTTTCAACGCAATTTTCAAATCACGATAGGTAAAAATCATGCCGGCCATTTTGATAAAAATAATTGGCTTTATTATACCCGAGAACAATTCGATTTATTTTATCCGTCTTACGGAGACACGTATCCTACATTTAATGGCGCCATCGGCATGACCTATGAGCAGGCTGGTCACGGTGTTTCCGGTCGCGCAATTTTATTGGAAAACGGTGACACCCTTACGCTACAAGATCGGATTGATCATCACACGACAACGGCGCTTTCAACTATCGAGGCGGCTTCTAATAATCAGGATAAGTTGACCGAAGCATTTTCCAATTATTTTAATACATCACAGAAAAATTCTAACACTGCCTACGAAAATTACATCATTCGAAATAATAATTCTTCAAATCTCAAAGCTTTTTTGGCATTGATGGATCGTCATCATATTAAATATGCCGCAATTTCATCTTCTGCCAATGTGAATGGCTATGTCTATAAATCATTTGATGAGCATTCATTCTCAGTTGAGAAAAACGACATCTTCATTCCTGGACGCCAACCACATGGTACTATGGCGCAGGTATTACTTGAGCCAAAATCGACACTTTCTGACTCTGTCACATACGATATTACTGCATGGTCGTTGCTCTATGCATATGGTTTGGACGCAGTCGCCACCAATCAAGATGTAGCTACTATGACCTTTGTGCCTGAACCAACTACGCGCGATGTAATCAAGGATGCTTATGCGTATGTGATGACTTATGACGGTGTTGTCTTGGCTCCTGTGCTCAGTCATCTACAAGGTCAAGGTGTTCGTTATCGAATTGCCCAAAAAGATTTTAAAAATTCAGGACATTCCTTTACAAAAGGGAGTGTGATCATCACACGAGCCGATAATTCGCGGAAAAATTTAGTTTCTTTATTAACCGATTTTCCTAATAAATATGATCTCAATATTTACTCACTGTATACCGGATTTTCAGATGAAGGTCCTGATATTGGATCGGATGAAATGAAATTAATAACTCCGGCAAATATTTTATTGGTTGGAGGTGAGGGCACAGATCAATATAATTACGGCCAGATCTGGCAGTACCTTGATCAGGATTTGGGTGTGGCATATACGTCTGTTATCGAACGTCAGTTCCATCAAGTTGAGTTATCCGATTACAAAACAATTATATTACCGGCTGGCTATTATCCATCATTAAATGAAAAACGAATTAATCATTTAAAATCATGGGTACGCGATGGAGGCAAGTTAATTTTATTTGGATCAAGTATCAATGCGCTGTCAGGTGAGAAAAAATTTCCATTTAAATTGAAACGTGATGAAGAAGAAGTTGAAAAAGCTGAAGTAAATCATGATGGTGATCACAAATTGGAACGATATGAAACTTCATTTCGAAAGCGCGTGAGCCATTGGATGCCGGGAGCTATTGTGCAATTAAAGATTGATGATTCACATCCATTAGGTTTTGGCTTAGGTGACACATATGCCTCTTTGAAGCTTTCATCCAATGGCATCCCATATCAAGATGACACTTGGAATGTTGGATATATAAAAGACGAGCTGCACTACACTGGTTTTATAGGAAACAAGGTGAAGCCGCGTCTGAAGAATAGTAGTACGTTTTTCGTTAAGGACATGGGTCAAGGCACCGTTATTGGCTTGATTGATAATCCGTTGTACCGTTCATTTTGGCACCAAGGCAGACAAATCGTATTCAATGCCATATTTATGGTTGATTGATAAAAATTAAATTTTTTATATTCCGATATGAGTGAAGAAGTAACCCCAGTAGAAAAGTTGTTATTGATGCAGCAGGAACTGATGAAATACAACGTATTAGTGGAGCCGGCATGGGAGACGATCTTGACCAATGAGGTGACGAAATACCCGATCGCGATTTTTTCTACATTGCCGATTGAGGCAGGCGTCTTATTGATCGATCGCGAGCATGCGCCTGGACCTTGGTCTGTGAGTATGTCAACACTCGAAGAATTTTCTATAAAAGGATTAATAGCACAAGATAAAATTGAACATTTTACGTCCGTATATAAAGACCCTGAGTTACATTTTTGCACATTCGTTATTAGTGACCTAGGTGCTCAATTTCTTTTTATACCACGATAATTTAACCCCAAACATTTACTTAATTTTAATAATTAAAACATGAAAGGAATAGTACTCGCCGGAGGTCTCGGCACTCGATTATACCCATTGACAATGGCCGTCAGTAAACAGCTGATGCCTGTATATGATAAGCCAATGATCTACTACCCGTTGTCAACATTGATGGCAGCCGGTATAAAAGATATTTTAATTATTTCAACACCTCACGATCTCCCTCACTTTGAAAAATTACTCAAAGATGGATCGGACATTGGATGTAATATTCAATATGCTGCACAGCCGGAGCCGAAAGGTTTAGCCCAGGCTTTTACTATTGGCGAGGAATTTATCGGTCAGGATAGTGCGGCGCTCGTTTTAGGTGATAATATATTTTATGGAACGGGTGTCAATCGACAACTTCGTGACTGTGCAAATCCGGAAGGTGGATACATTTTTGCATATTATGTATCGGATCCTGAACGCTATGGTGTAGTTGAATTTGATGATGACTTCAAAGCATTATCCATCGAGGAAAAACCAGAAAAACCAAAATCAAATTATGCGGTACCCGGGTTGTATTTCTACGATAATTCGGTTGTCGATATTGCTAAAAATCTAAAGCCTAGTCCACGAGGTGAATTAGAAATTACAGATGTAAATAAAGAATATCTCCGTCAAGAAAAATTAAAAGTCCAAGTGCTAGGACGTGGCGTGGCATGGTTAGACACCGGCACACACGAATCGCTTATCCAAGCCGGTCAGTTCATTCATGTGATCGAAGAGCGGCAGGGACTGAAAATTGGATGTATCGAGGAGATCGCCTACAACAATGGTTTTATCGGAGATGATCAGATGATGAAATTGGCACACAAATACATGAAAAGTGGCTATGGCGAGTATCTGGAGCAATTGGTCAAGAATCGGCGTCGATAGTTTTTCTAGTCATGGGTTGATAAATAGACTATATCTCTCTCATAATCAGTAATTTGAATAAAGGCCGATGACGAAAGCTCTTACTTATATGATTTTTGGTTTGGCTGTACAGAGCTAAATTTGGGGTTAAACCGCCAAATTGAAGGTTTGGTTTGGCTGTACAGGGTGTAAAATTGATGTGTACAGCCAAATTGAAGGTTTGGTTTGGCTGAAATAGGGTATATTTGGTGTTGTACAGCCAAACTGAATATGAAAAAGTTGTTGATTGGTAGATTTGCCGAACTTGAAAAACTTGAATTACTGACCAAATCGGTCAAATCAGAATTCGTAGCTGTATACGGTAGGCGACGTGTTGGCAAGACTTTTCTGATTAGACAAGCATTTCGCGATCAGTTTACATTTCAATTCACGGGCATAGCGAATGTCAACATGTCTATCCAGCTCGCACAGTTTCATGCGGCTCTACTACGTCAATCGAATTCTATGACTTGGTCGCCAGAACCACCAAGTGATTGGTTCAAGGCGCTTGAGCAACTCATCGAATATATCGAGCTCATTGATCAATCGGCAAAGTCACCGAAGAGAAAAGTGATTTTTTTAGATGAGTTACCATGGATGGATACACAAAATTCCCGTTTCCGATCTGCTCTTGAACATTTTTGGAATAGCTGGGCGAGTGCCCGGACAGACATATTACTTATTGGTTGCGGATCGGCAGCTGCGTGGATGACTAAACATTTAATCAAAAGCACAGGAGGGTTGCATAACCGCATAACTGAACATATAAAACTTATGCCATTCTCCTTAAGCGAAACGGAATTATTATTGAAAGAAAATGGCATTGTAGAAGACAGGTATCAAACACTACTATTTTATATGGTCTTCGGTGGAATTCCTTTTTATTTAGAAAAAATAGTGGCGGGCAAGAGTGCCATGCAAAATATTAATCAACTATGCTTTCAAGAAAATGCTCCTTTCCAACTTGAATACGACATATTATATGCATCACTATTTAATAAACACGAACGGCATGTCTCCATTGTCGAAGCGTTGGCTACAAAAAATAAAGGGTTAAGCAGAAAAGAAATAACTCAAAAAACTCAACTCACCGATGGCGGTGGATTATCTAGAATATTAAACGACTTAGAACAAAGCAATTTTATTAGAAAATATAAAATATTTGGAAAGAAAGAATACGTATACCAACTCATCGATCAATATTCGCTTTTTTATCTCCGATTCATTAAGCACGTCGACAAAACTGATGATCTTTTTTGGACTAATAAAATCGATACGCCAGCATTCTATGCTTGGGCAGGCAACGCTTTTGAAAAAGCATGCCTCCTTCATATTCCACAAATTAAGGCAGCACTAGGAATCAGTGGGATACAGACAACCGTTTCAACTTGGCAAGCAGATGATGCTCAAATCGATCTAGTCATTGATCGAAAAGATCATGTTATCAATATTTGTGAGATAAAATTTTCAATGCATAAATTTTCAATCGATAAAAAATATGCTGACGTCCTATCCAGAAAATTATCTTCATTTAAAGAAAAAACTAAAACCAAGAAAGCCCTATTTCTAACCATGATCACCAGCTACGGAGCTGCAAATAAAAACTACTGGGGCATGGTTCAAAATCATATTGAGATGAATGATTTATTTGCTTAACAAACGGCTTTAAAAAACCTAAAGTATATCATATATTCAGTAATAACCAGGATAAACGCAACACTACAAATATTAAATGGTGTTATCTCAATAGAGTGAACATTCGAAATATGTCGGCCATTTTAATAGATGGAACGATAAGAAATGAAATTTTCAATATAGCATTACTGGCGATCAGCCACCAATAAAATTTTCATAGCGAAATCAAGATTTAATTTTTCTAATTCCTCTTGTGCATATTGGTGAAACTCTTCGACAGACTTCTGATCTGAAATTAACCCCATCGTACGATCATCATTTATCGTCAATATCTCAGCTTCGGGCCAAGTCGGCATGGCTTGCATTCCAGACAACTTTCCTATATCGTTCCCCGTGAGGACCGCGGAATGCTGAACTGACTTAGGGAGAGCATCGTAGCCGATCGCTAATTGTGTCACAGGTTGGACAATCGTCTGGATCGCTTCTCCCTGCACACGTACATAGTATGAACGACCTAACCGACCCATCAAATCAAGCCTTTTAGGATCAATACGATTTCGATCATCGATCACATCTTCTGCAATGTGCATACGCACCACATGACATATCACCAAATGTCCAGCGCCGCCTTGATCACCGAGGGCAATAATTTCTTTGACCTTACACTCCAACTGCACTGGTGATTCGGCAACCCGAAATGGCGCCACTTCTTCTGATGCTAAAGGTGTTAGTCCCGTTTTATCAAATTCACTAATTTCTGTTGGAAATTCAATAGAAGCGACAGCCATTTGTCTGACGATCTCGTAGTTGACAATATTTATTACAGCTTCTCCGGTAGTTTTTACATTGTGTAAAGTATCTTTCGTTGTGTTGTTTGATACACGTCTATTTGACGAAAAGACAACTATCGGTGGATTAGAACTGAAAGCATTAAAAAAACTGTATGGAGCCAAGTTTTTATTCCCATGTTCATCGACCGTGCTGACAAATGCTATCGGACGTGGTGCAATCGCACCGACTATAAATTGATGTAAGTCGCGTGTAGGAATTTCACCAGGCACTACCGTGCGCATTGATTTCATAAAGTAATTTTCATTAAATAATTAATTATTCAAATTTTATTTTAATTTGATCTGAACAGGCATGTGCGCAACACGTCAGAATCCAACCATTTTCGACATCGACTTCTTCTAGCGCATGTTGCGATTTCATATAGACTTTCCCATGCAACAATCGAGCGGCGCATGTTCCGCAAATTCCTGATTCACAGGCATAAGGAGGATCAAAGTTCGATTTCTTAACGGCGCTCAATATAGATTCAGTATCCTTTGATCGTATCAATTGCGGGTGGCCTTCGACTTGGACAGTAGCTGGAATGACATTGGATGAAAGCTCATCTGGTTCATCAGCAACTGAATAGCATTGCGTGTGAATTTGCTTTCTGGGAACATCGTATGCTAGGATATTTAATTTTATTTCATCGACGAAAGATCCTTGACCGCAAATGAAATATTCCATTGAGTTTTTTGAAACTCCTTGTTCCATCATATATTGTTCAATATAATTTGAATCAATTTTTGGATAAGGGCTAGCGATAGAAGCGAGTCGTGTCGATGAATGTGACAGGTAGCTAATTGAAAACCGATTTGAATATTCAGAACTCAATAATTCAAGTTCGTATTTTAATAAAAACTCTTCGCTCGTTCGAAACACATATAATAAGTTAATCTTACTAACTGATTCTGCCGTCAGTATGGATCTTATCATGGAATACATTGGAACAAAACCAATACCTTCACAAATCAAAGTATAAGCATTATTTTTTTCGGTATTAATATCTGCGTAGAAAAAACCCTGTGTATCTGAAATTTCTATTTCCGAGCCTTCTTCTAGCTGAACGAGATAATCAGACATTTTTCCGCCTTTAATCAATTTGACAATTAACCGCGGTAGAAATGATTCAAAAGGAGAATTGGCCAAGGAGTAACTTCGTCGGATTTCAACACCATTAATTACTGTTCGCAATGTCGTATGCTGTCCAGACATAAAATCCAATGATTCGGCATCGGTCGCGACCTCAAATGTGAGCGATATGACATCAGACGCGAGTCGCTCGATATCCCGTATAGTCGCCTTATGAAAGTGCATGTCTTGAGTTTATCACGACTCAATATGCAAAGAATGTTTAATATGATCAGACATTTTATATAAATAATCTATCAAAACATAGTCTTCTGTCTTGAAGAGCCCATATTTTCGAACTTTCTACTATTCTTTGGCATCATATCTTAGCAGACTTTCAAGCTAATTTCGCCTAAACATGACAACTAAGAAATCGCGTAGTGCCTACAAGAAGAAACGGTATTGGATTCCTATACTTATCGTAGTCTTATTGATTGTATTTCGATTGTTTTTACCTACGATTGTAAAGAACTATGTCAATAAAGTGTTGGCTGATATTCCTGATTATTACGGGCAGGTAGAGGACATTGACATTGCGTTGATACGTGGCGCTTATGTGATCAAAGGTCTATATTTGAATAAAGGTGACGCCAAAACACAAATTCCATTTCTAAATTTTCCAGAAATTGATATTTCTGTTGAATGGAAATCACTATTCAAAGGTAGAATTGTGAGTGAGATAATAATGAATGGTCCAGAGATCATTTATGTATTTGAAGATCAAGAGTCAGATACCGAAGCTGAGGTAGAGGACTGGACCAAGGCCCTGACCGATTTGGTACCGATTGATATTAATCACTTTGAGGTACACAATGGAACAATAGCTTTTGTACAGTTGGAGGCTGAACCTAACATCGACTTGAAAATGGAAAATGTCGAACTCACAGCAGATAATCTCCGAAATGTCGAAGAAGAAGAACGCATATTACCCTCTCCTGTAACAGCTACAGCAAATTCATTTGGAAATGGAAGTGTAAAACTCAACGGTAAGGTGAATTTAATTAAGGAAGTTCCGGATATGGACATCGCCTTTTCGCTAGAACAAGCCGACGCATCCGCATTGAATGATTTTACAAATCACTACGCTAAAATTGATTTTGAAAGTGGAAAATTTGAGGTTTTCAGTGAAATTGCGATTGCCGATGGGTATTTGAAAGGTTACATAAAACCGTTATTAACAAAAGCCAAATTTCATAGTGAAGAGGATGGATTTCTGGAAACCATTTGGGAAGGCCTCGTCGGTTTTTTCAAATTTATCTTGAAAAACCAGCGTACTGATACATTTGGGACTAGTGTTCCGATCGAAGGTGATTTGACCGACTTGCAAGCCGGAACGTGGCCGACAATATTTAATATTTTCAAAAATGCCTGGATAAAAGCATTTCAAAGTTCGGTGGATGACGATATTGAATATGAAGATGCCTTTCAAGACGCTAGTGACATGTCGAAAAAGGAGAAAAAGCAACAAAGAAAAGATGACAAGAACGACGGCAAAGGATCCAAGGACGACGTCATTGATAAAAAGGATGTCATCGCTCCGGTGCCGGATTAAGGTTCGTTGAATTTCTTTATTTTTTATAGAAAATTATTCCGTCCGTGGAATGCTTCCACGGCTTTTTTATGCCGTCCCTTTAGACCGAGGAATGCTTCCACGGCTTTTTTATGCCGTCCCTTTAGGACTCTTTTTCATTTTTATCTTTCTACAAGTCCGTTGATCTTTATACTTTTTAAGAATCCCAGAAGGGACGGCATAATAAACTATTAATCCCAAATGTAATCTGGATTGTAGTCAATATTATGTTTCTTTAGTAAATCTAAGTACTCTTCTTTAAAACTTTTAGTTTTATGATGTTCGTGCTGATTCTTAATATATTTGATCTTATTATCTACCTCTTTAGGACTAACAGAAAAGGTACCATAACCATCCTGCCACTTGAACGCTTTTAAAACAGGATCTTTTGTTTTGGTCCATCTAGAAGAATTTGTCTTGACTTTTTGGATTAAAGTCATTAAAGCTAACTTTCTAGAAAGCATACATAAAATATGGATATGATCCGTATATCCACCCACCGCTAAAACGGGACAATCGAATTCCTTACACAACCCTCCTATATAGGCGTGCAGTTCTTGCTCGTATGGTGGCTTAATAAATGGCTGTCTTTTTTTTGTGCTAAAAACGATATGAACATAATTTTGTACTAATGACTGTCCCATTCTAATATATATTATTGGTGTTGATTAATGCTGTTACACCGGAACTATTTTTTATTCTTCAAATCCGTGGAATTCTTCCACGGCTTTTTTATGTCGTCCTTTCAGGACTCATTTTAATTTTGACCTTAACACGACGTATTATTTACTCTCCCAATTGTTGCCCTTCTATCCAGGGTGCGTCATTTTCTTTTAATAATTTTTCTACGGCTGGAAGATTAGTATTTAATATTTTATTTAAATCTACGACCAAAGCTTTTAATTCTTCGTCGGCAATGGCAATACTCCGTTGATGTGATGGCGTCGGACCGTATGACGAACGCGTTGTACCCGTAAATGCATAACTGAGCCGTTCTTGAATCGTTGGGTCATTTTTCTCACCGACAGCTTGTTTGGCTGGGTTGCCTGAAAGATTTATTTTCAATTGCATCAATTGCTGACGGATATTATAAATTAATTTATCGCCTTCTCCAGCCTCAGCTTTAGAATTATATAATGCTGTGCGCATAGCATCCACTTGCTTGAGTGTATTGTCTAGTGTGCGCGAAGTAGCTGATGCATGTTGTTGGAGGTCTTCGATGTCTCGCCAAAAGGAAGCAACTTCGGCAGGTTCAGACCCCGTCAAGGCACCATCACGCAACTTGACCACATTGAATGATCGTGCGGGTGCGAGTTGCTCAAACAGTCCATCTTCCTCCATGACAAGCTCGTACGAATATATTCCGGGGGCAGCCATGAGGCCATTGCCTTTACCACTATATTTTTCAGCTCTGTCTACAATACGGTAGTCCGGATATCGCAAATCCCAGGCTGTCCGATGAAAACCCTTACTAGCTTTTCCTTCTATTCGTCGTACGACATTACCTTCAGTATCTTTTACAATAATCCACAGACGTGATTTTTCTTGATTCAATTCATCAGCCAATTCTTCCCATCCGGCGAATGGCACATTTTGCTTATTTTTATTTAAGTCCTTTTCTGCTTTTTTCCGGACTGCTTTTTTAGAGTCTGTATTTTCCGAAATATAATATGTAAATATCGCTCCGAAATCCGGATTACTCGCAGTGTAATATGAAGCACCTTGACTTCCCTTACCGCTAAATCCAACTCCTGGCCTTGGGAAATACCACAATGCATCTCGAACATCAAACGAAGCCGCCTTTTGCGCTAATATCTCATCATCTACATCGCGTAAGAAACTATAATCATCTAAAATATAAAATGATCGACCAAACGATGCACCTACTAAATCATTTTCGCGACGTTGTATCGCTAAATCGCGAAATGAAATCGTTGGCAATCCACCTTTAAATTTCGTCCAATGCGAACCACCGTTGACAGTAAAATAAATTCCAAATTCCGTCGCGAGAAAAAATAGATCTTTCTTTTCATGATCTTGCACAATTCTCCAAGTCAAATTTCTATCTGGCAAATTATTATGCATTTGTGTCCAAGAATTTCCTTTATCTGTCGTTTTATAGATATACGGTTTAAAATCCCCGTATTTGTGGTTGTCCAATACGACGTAGGCCACATTTTCATCGAAAAGATCAGCTTTAATATCATTGACAAAAGCAGTCGCCGGAACTCCACTTAATATGCCCACTTCTATTCTCTTCCAATTTGCACCACCGTCACTCGTCACATGTACGAGCCCATCATCGGTTCCAGCATATAAGACGTCAGGGTTTTTTGGAGATTCCGCCAGTGACGTAATGGTATTATAATTAGACATGGCATAGACATCCCAAGGGTTATCAAAACTTTGGACTCGGCCCATGATCGGCAATTCAATGCGGTTTTGATTTTTTGTTAAATCATCGGACAAACTCGTCCACGTATCTCCACGATTATCTGACCGCCATACACGCTGAGATGCAAAATAAATACGTTTCGGATCATGTGAACTGACTAATATAGGTGCATCCCAATTATACCGTTCATGTACCTCGCCGGCATCTGGTTGAGGTTTAATATATACAAGTTCACCTGTCGTCATATCAATTCGACACAAATTTCCTTGCTGCCATTCTGAATAAATAATATCCGGATTTCCTGGTTCTGTTGCTGGTTGGTGGCCATCGCCAAAAAGTGTAATTTTCCAATCTCCATTGCGAATACCGTGCACATTATCCGTGCGTGAAGGACCGCCTTGCGTATTATTATCCTGTGTCCCTCCATATACATTATAAAATGGCTCAGCGTCATCCACGGCCACTTTATAAAATTGCGTTAGTGGTAAATTGTCCATAAAACGCCAATTTTCAGCTAGGTCAAAACTTTCATATAAACCACCGTCAGATCCGACCAATAAATAATCTGGATCACTCATTTTAAAGGCTAAGGCATGGTTATCTGAATGTTTATATTTTTCTTTCATCGTCCGAAAAGTTTTCCCTCCATCGTCTGAAACTTTCATGCGGACGTTAGCTAAATAAATACGATCAAACGCGTGCGGTGAGGCATATAATTCTTGATAATAATGTGGCCCTGTTCCGCCAGATACTTCGTCTGACATTTTCTTCCAAGATGCGCCGCGATTTTCGGATTTGTACACACCTCCCGTTCGCCGATCTAATTCTATGGCAGCATATAATACGTCAGGTTTTTGTGGTGATATAGCTAGACCAATTTTACCCATGTTTGAGTTAGGTAGTCCTCCTTTGAGTTTTGTCCATGTAACACCACCATCAACGCTGCGATGTAATCCAGAACCTGGTCCACCACCCATGTAGGCGGCAACTGTTCGGTGTCGATCCCATGTAGCCGCGTATAGCACATCGGCATCTCGAGGATCGATCACGAGATCAGTCACACCCGTCCATTTGTCATCGCCCAAAGTGCGCTCCCAAGTTTCTCCACCATCAGTCGTCATATAGAGTCCGCGTTCGCCACCCTTACTCCAAAGCGGACCTTGAACGGCCACCCATATTTTATTTGCATCACTGGGATGAACAATAATTTTTGAAATATGCTCAGATTTCTTTAGACCGATATTTTTCCAACTTTTCCCACCGTCCGTGCTTTTATAAATTCCGTCTCCATACCCGACATGTCGTCCGCCGACATTTTCTCCCGTACCTACGTAAATGGTATGCGTATTATTCGGATCGATCGTCACACATCCTGTGGAGTATGACGGCTGATCATCAAAAATAGGCTTCCATGTCACACCTGCATTATGCGTTTTCCAAACGCCGCCCGAACCTACAGCTACATACCAAACATTTTCGTCGTCCGGATGTATGGCGATATCGGCGATACGTCCAGACATAAACGCTGGCCCAATACTTCTAAATTTAATATCGCTGAATATCGCTGGCGAATAAATAGAATCACGTGAATCCTTAATTTTTTCGACATTTTTATTCTTATTTTTTTGTGCTGATAGATTAAACGAACACACGAGGATGAATGCGAAGGAGAGTAGACTAAATTTCATATCGTTTTTTGTTTGAGGTGTTAAGATAAGAAAGTATAAGAGATGAAGCGACCGGTGCGGCTTGCTTTTCGATGAAATGGCGTGGCTGTCATTCAAAAATTCTTGATCATCCATCATTGTGACATTATAATGCTTGAATATTTACTTTGACTTGGCTGTTCACAGCAGTGGAAACAGACCAAAAATCCTACAAACCGCAGACTAAAGTCTGCATTCCCTTGCTTATTTTACTGGAAAAATTGAGAGTCAATAGTATAAATTGAAAATTGTTATACTTATAACATCATGTCGATTAAAATATACTCAACATAACAGGCCAAAATTCCCGTTAAACCGCAGACTAAAGTCTACATTCCCTTGTTTATTTTACAAAAATTTAAGCTTGAATAAAAGCCAAACAATGTAGAGTAATTTTAATCCATATAAAATTCCCAAAGACACATCCGCTATAGACTAAAGTCCGCGTGCCCATATTCATCGAAACTTTGAAATTTGAATCTCGTACACTTGTCGAGATCCGCGACTTTGAACTATATTTGAATTTTAACCAACCGTATAAATCTTATGAAATCTGTCATTCTATCATTTTTTGCATTGGGCCTTATGGCGATATCCTTACAGTGCAGCAATAATTCTGAAAAAGTAGCAGAGCCATCAGTTGATAAAAAGATGGAAGTCAAGGAAAAAGAAAAAAGTATTAAAAAAGAAGAGATTAGCGAGACATACGATCCAGCAAAACTGATGATCGGTGATTGTATCGATGTTAAACCAAGTGGCTTTTCTGTCGGTGGCGCAAAACCACATAAAGTGAAGTGCAACTCCAAGGAAGCCATGAGTAAGATAACGAAAATAACCAAAGATAAGTCAGCCTGCAGCGGGCGGGTGCTATTGGGATACGGAGTAGGGGACGATGCGATGTATTTTTGCGTGGATGAGTTGTAGTAGACTACCTTAACAAAGTTTTATCAGCTCTACCATATCAATTATTGTTTTCTTCGCGTTTTACGGGCTATGGAAAGTAAAATCATAGCTTTAATTGAGGGGATAGTGGTAGCGGCGGTCATCATTATGATAGGTCAGGGGATTGACAAGGGGCAAGGTATTATGCCGGAAACTGATGTACTAGATCAACTAAGTCCAGTAGCACTTACGAATATGAATACGTTTTCGGGCCTGCTCTAGGAACGGTAAAAAATATGTGGCTTATGTAAGATCGACAGTTAGCTTTCTACAATCCTTTCCACTACAAAATACTACTCATCGCTCACTATACGTCCCAAAACCTTCATCATCGTCGTAATGCAAGTAGAATCCAAGACCCTTTTTCAACGATATATTTTGTGAGCTAGCAGTTCCAGCAAAACCATCATTCGTTTTGACTTCGAATGCGAGTTCGCTCAAACTTCCATATTCATTGAACACAATACGAGAATAAATTAATGTGATTCCTTGCTGCGACATTTCATCGCGAACTTCTACTAATTGATCAAAACTCGTATTGGCATCGAATCTGACATCAATATTTTCCTTTTGTAAATTCGGTTGAGTAGAGAGGCTAATTAGGGTTAATGAAAGAATAAAAAATATGGATTTCATAGTTATTAGTTTAAATGGTTTGTAATATACAAAAAAATAACTACAGAAAACAAAATTTCTCTTGGTAAACTCACTTATTTTGATATCCGTCACGGCGTTCGTCGGCGAGACGCCAACAAAGGAAAGTTTTTTTAGTAATTATTATCGGTGCGACGTTCACCCGAATGAAAATAAGGTGGGCCAACAAAGGAATACCTTTTTAGTAGGTATTGTCGGCGATACATATACCTGATCAATAAACTAAGCCGAACAACGAGATAATCATTTTAAAAATTTTATTCCATCACCTACGAACGCTTAACTTTCGTTTGCTTCAGCATTTCTTTTACGGCTTCTTCTAATTGTTGGTCGCGGCCTTTGATTACTTCACCGGGGTCATTGCTTACTTTAATATCAGGTTCCAATTGTTTATTCTCTAAATAATCGCCGTCTACATCGACCATACCCACTTGCGGGATACCAAACACCATTCCATTTTGAAGCCGTTCCCACCATACGGCTGTGCCTGTGCCGGGAACTGGCATACCGAGCAGTTTTCCGATGCCGAGAGCGCGATAGGTATATGGAAACATGTGTGCATCCGAATAATTACTTTCGGACATGACAACGATTGACGGTTTTGTCCATTTGAATTGCGGTTCGTTACCTAAATCCTGATCTCGTGGCATAAATGTGATATAATTTTTACCATTTAAAAAAGTCGCGAGATCGTCGTGCAACCATCCGCCTCCGTTGAATCGCGTATCAACGATCAGCGCATCTTTACTGTGGTTTTTTCCAAGCACATCATCGTAGACTGTTCTAAAACTTCTATCATTCATTCCTCTTACGTGCACGTATCCAACTTTTCCATCAGATAATTTATCAACCATTTCTCGATTTTTCTTCACCCATCGTTGATAACGCAACTCATTTTCTTTGCCAAGAGAAATCGGTTTGACTGTTTCTTCCCAACGCTCTTTCGTAGATGGGTTATATAATGCAAGTAATGTGTTCTTATTATTTTTTCTATTTAATAATTTATAGTGGTTCGTCTCTGATGTTAATTCGATACCATCTATTTTCTCAATAACCGTTCCAGCTTTAATTTTGGATCCTGCTTTTACGATTGGGCTCTTATCCATAACTTCTGAAACACGTAATCCTTTACCCGTGTAATCATCATCATAAAAAACACCCAAGCTCGCCGTTTTATACCCATCTGAATCTTGATTTCTATAGCGTGCACCAGTATGAGATGCATTTAACTCGCCTAACATTTCACTAAGCATCTCTGCGAAATCTGTGTTATTGTTGATGTGGGGCAAGAATTTGGCGTATGCCTCTTTATAAAAATCCCATTTTACATCATGGAGGTCGACTTTATAAAACTTGTCTTCTACTTGTCGCCAGATATGTTCGAAAATATATGCGCGCTCTTCTTGCTCAGTGAGTATCATCTCACCATTAATAGAAACGGATTCTGATTTTCCATCTTTTATACCAACCTTTGAGATTTTTCCATTGGATAGTATAAATAGATTTTCGTCTTTTTTATCTGCAATGATTTGTCCTCCGCTTTTTCCATTCAGCTTCGTGTGAATTTTAGTTTCGCGAGTTCTCAGGTCAGTTTTCCACAGGTCATATCCTTTTTCAAATCGGGCGAGATAAAATAATGATTTCCCATCATCCGTGACATAAAAATCTCCAAGGTTTGAAGAGTGGATAGTGAGGCGAACTTTCCGATCGTCGATATTTTCTAATTCAATTTTGACTGGTTTTAGTTCATCTTCTTTTTCTGATTTGTCATCTTTTTTCTTTTTCTTATCACCACCCTTTTCATCGCCAGACTCATCCTCATCTTTTTCTTCTTCTTTCATCAATTCGTACTCTTCTTCTGAAAGCACAAATTCGTCATAAGCTTCTTGTGTCAAAAACATGGCGTATATATCCATCTGCGAGCCCCAACTGCCATGGTTTTTCATACCATCGCGACCGGATAGAAAAGTCAATATTTTCCCATCCATCATCCATCGCGGTGCATATGCTCCGTATCCGCTTTGACTTAAGTCTTTTATTTCACCGCCTTGCGCGCTGACCAGGCCTATCTGATCGGTCCATCGTTTATTTGGCAGCATATTAACCGCTAAATGTTTGCCATCAGGTGCCCAATCGTAATATTGATCGCCGTCACTGTAAGAATATTGCATCGAGGCAGGCATAATTTCACGAACGACTTTGGATTTTTTATTTATGACTTTCACAGCAGTGCGCTCGGCAATAAATGCAACTTCTTTTCCATCTGGCGAATACTTCGGTTGGAATGTTTCTTCTTCGCTCTCTAATATAATTTTTTCATCGAGTAAGGTAGCGTTGAAAAAATACTTTTCATCTTCTCGCTTTATACTCGTCTCATAAATATTCCAACTTGCATCCCGCTCGCCTGCATAAACAAGCGATCGGCCATCTGGACTAAAATTCACAGAACGCTCTTGCTCAGGTGTACTTGTAATGCGTTTCGTTGTACCTTCTTTGACTGAGCTAACAAATACTTCGCCACGATATATATAGGCAATCTCTTTGCCATTCGGTGACAAGTCCATTTGAGAAATTTTACTATTAACTTTCACGACCTCTTCAGCATTGTAGCGTCTATCCGCAGCTATGGAAACATTAATTTTCTTAGGAGTCGAACCTTCTTTAAGCGTATATAATTCTCCATCGTAGCTAAAACACATCAAACCGTCATCACTCACTGACAAATATCGCACGGGATGGTTTTCTAACGAGGTTAATTGCTCTTCAGAACCATTTTCCAAAGTCATTTTATAAATATTACTTGTCCCATCTTTTTCGGATAAATAAATAATTGATTTATCATCATCGGTGAATATCGGGTTGCGGTCTTCTCCATTAAATTTAGATAACTGCGTATAGGATTTAGTCTCTATATCATACATCCAGACATCTCGCGTCACTGATGATGTGTGATGTTTTCGAAATTGATCTTCGTATCCTTTGCGATCATGGAACACAATTTTCTTGCCATCGCGACTGTAACGTGCATCCTGAGCCGGAGTCGTCATGACTTGGGCTACTCGTCCACCATCTACAGATACTTTATACAATTCAGGAAGTACCCCAGAAGGAAATTGTTGATTAGATGCCACATCCAATCTCGACGATGAAAAAATAATATGTTGATCGTCCTGTGTAAAGTCCGACGGATAATCACCCGCCGAATGGAATGTGACTCGATTCGCTTGACCACCAGTCGAAGGCATAACGTATACATCATAATTGCTGTAGCGATCCGATGCAAATGCAATTTGGCTGCCATCATGCGACCATACAGGCATGAAGTCATGAGCATTATGCAATGTAATGGGTCTAGCTTCTCCACCGGTTGTCGACACCAGATAGATATCGCCTTGGTATGAAAATGCAACGGTCTCGCCATCGGGTGAAATAGCGGAATAACGCATCCAAAGTGGGCTATTTTGAGCATGTAATGTGATACACAAAATGAACACAAGCAGCGGGGACAGAAAATATTTCATAATCGGTTTTGGTTAAATGTGGTGTAAATTAGTGATATCTACTGGAAATGTTGAAGGTCATTGGACGAAAGCGTAATAATCTTCTATCAATGACTGGCAGAAATCTGTAATGAAATATTAACAATGGAAGAATTAATCTGGTTTCTCATTCTAGCTGTCCCATTGAGTGTTCCTCTAGCGGATTTTATCATCCATGCATTCACTGGAAATCGACTTAGACCATGGCTTTTACTAAGATTCTTCGAGGTAGTATATATCGTCTTGTATCCATTTTATTTTCTATACCTATTTGATCTTTTTCATAAAAACGACTGCTGTGGAGAATCAGCTGTATTCTCACCCAACCATCGATTGACGATTTATGTGTGGGTTGTCCTCAGTGCTCTGAGCCTACTTTACTCAACATTTCGAACTGAAATTGCTGGTCCTTTGGCAGAAGTGCTGATTAATATATTCATCATATTCGGAATTGTTATTAGCATATTTATTTGCATTCAATTACAAAATTTAGGTTGGATGGCCATCGCAGCTATTGGACCATTAATACTATTTGCACTAACAAATTTGCTTCAAAATCAATATAAAATTCTACAATTGGCCAAGGAGAAGTATTTTATCGATCAACAAGGCATTCATCGATTTGCCCATCAAGTTTTATTGGCGCCTGTGTTTGTAAAGTTTCCTTTATTAGTTTTTTTGTGTTTGCCATTGTTTTTCGTTCTTACTACCTTCTTGTTACTTTTTGGTCAGAAAACGAACTCCATCATATTGGCTTTTACTCAAACGTATAAGCAAGGATTTTCAGAGCTTGATTATTTATGTGAAAATGTGCATTGTGGTGGTCATTTTCTCTGTTCTATTGCGGCAAATGGGCATAGGGCGGCCGTCAAGCCTATTCGATATGGCATGCGGAATCATGGACTCATTATTTGTAATCGGCAACTACTCATAGCCAATGCATTTGAAGAATGCCTGGAAGAGCGAATGCCTCGACTTCATAAACTCATTAGAACAAGGTATAATCATGTTGGAAAATTGATTCATAAACACTATGGTATTTTTCAAAACAAATTCTTTGCCGATTTAATATATTTCCTGATGAAACCGCTTGAGTGGATTTTCGTTCTCATCATTTATCTTATTGATCGACATCCTGAAGACCGCATTGCAATGCAGTATTTAGAGTGGGACGAACGTAAAATAATTAAAGAATCTTTGATGTTCAGATAATTGAAACCGGTGAAGCACTATCAAAATGCGGTTAAAAATGAATAAAATCAGTCGTTTTGCGAAACTCACACGACCGTCAGAAATTTTTAATTCCGAAGTAGGTTATTACTTCGCACCAAAATACTCCGACAAAAGCTCTAGAAGTGAAGGATATTTAATTAACAACTGTCGTAGATGTAAACCATACTGTCAAAGTGGAAATTAATCGACATTATTGATTTGTAGGGTATCGCAAGTGATTAAACATAATTGAAATTATGCTGTTCAAGGCATAACAAAATCTCAAATATGCATTCTATAAAATCGACTTGGACTACTAAAATGGCCTTTGATAATGAAATCGGCAATCACACTGTGCGCACAGACACAGGAGCGCCATTAGGTGATGACACAGGAGCGAGCCCGAAGCGGCTACTGCTTGCCGGATTGGCCGGATGCAGCGGTATCGACATTATATCCATTCTTGATAAAATGCGTGTCAAATTGGACAATCTTATCATTGACGTAGAGGCAGACTTGACAGATGAACACCCAAAGGTTTATTCGCACATACGAATGACTTATCACTTTTCAGGAACGGCCATCAAGCGCAGTAAAATCGAAAAAGCAGTTGAATTATCGCAGCATAAATACTGTGGGGTGTCCGCTATGTTGCGAAAGAATTGCCCGATTGATTATGAGATATTGATTGAGGGGGAGGTGGAAGAAGGGTAGTAGAATACATCAATAACAAATCTCCATTTAATCAGCATACATTCCTCTAGCACAAAATTATGTTTAACACACTGAATACCATAAGTTTGAATTCATTATTTCTCTTTTAGAAAAATTTCGCACTCCTTTTTATGCCTTTTTGAATAATGTCCCGGAGTGTAAAACGAGACCCAATAGTATGGCGGCTTTTTAAAATTAGTGATGTTAAATATTAAATATCTGTTCTTTAACCAATCACTGCGAATGAATGTTTTATAAAACATAATCCCATTCTTCGTGCCATTTGGAAAGTGTCTAATAATCAATTCTAAATTGCTATCAAGTTCATCAAGTTTTATTTCAGAATGTAGAACACTCAATTCACCAATTGTATAGTTAGTTGCGAAAGTATCATTTTGACGATTTGACACTATTTTGACATCAACGTTTTCTGTAAGTTTTCCATCGATAAAGATTGTGCAGTTACTTTTTGTCATTGTTTGACATTTAGCGCCTAGGTGAAATAACCAAAAACTAAATATCGCAAGGTAAACAAATTGTATTTTCATCATTTATTTGACTTTTTTCTTATTATTTTACTGGCAGTTCGTGCCGGTAATGAAGAAGTATTTAGTGATCGGCTGTCATAAAACCGAATGACATTTGATCTTTCAAGAGTGCCTCCATTCCCATCACTCTCCGGAGGATTAACTGGACCAATAATCAAATTACGCTTAAAATTACTAAATACTGATATATCATCATCTGAAGGCCTGGCTTCGTCACCAACTGTAAAATCGCCCAATTTATATGTACCAGTAATATGTGAATGAATGGATATATTGTGATCACCATCAATTTCTGGCAAAACAACCTGTTTGCGGCCAACTATAGCCGAATGAGATTTCCCTTGGTGTACATCTCCGTTTTTATCCACGACCGAACCAAATTCTGTAAGCCCGCCCTCGCTTTCATTCGTGGCTTTCAAAGCCTGAATAGATTGACTTAACTCGGTACAACTCGTTTCTTGTCCTAATTTATCTGATACAACTTGATCTGCACTAATTTCTCCATTTTTCAATTTAGCAGAGTTCGATTTATTTAAAATTACAACTTTATCATCATGACCGTCATCGACATGAGCAATTTTTTTGCCGTTCGAATTAAATATATCAGTATCAACTTGCATCCCGTCCGGATCGATAAAACGAATTGGATTATCTAATACATATGAATATGGTGACCAACTTGAATAGTGAGAAGCCAGCGGATCGACAGACAACCACCTTCCAATCGATGGGTAGTATGTCCTCGCCCCTTAATCCATATATCCTGTCCAAGGCAACTCCTCTTTAACAATATAACTATATCGATCATTTTGAGACAAGTTTTCTCTAGCCAACCAGGGTCCATCCATTTTCATGCCGAACGGGTAAAAGTGATTTTCTTCTAATACCTCGTTTGTACTGTCTAATGCGACTGTAATTAGTCCATCGTTATCTTTGTCAGTAAAGCTTACACGTATATTTCCTAAATGATCTGTTAGATAATACTCAAATTGCCACCCTGTATCCTGCGATACAGGCTCTGTCTTTGCCTCCATTTTAGCACCAATATTTTCAGTCAAGAAAAACGGATTGGTAAATAAAATCGAATCCCGAGCCTTTATATTTAGTTCTCCTTTGTTTATAACGACAGAAGGAACGAAAATTATGTTACCCTTATATTTCTTTACGGTATTTTGCACAAGTGGAATAGTATCAGGAAGAATCAGAACAGAATGTGCTTCTTTATTATATATTCTACCATGGTTATGGTGCAATATTTCTAATGAGCCATTCACTAATTCCATATTGCCAATATAGTCACGCCTTTCTGCTAGTATTGGTCCTAATTAAAAAACAGTGTCAAATGTATTTAGAAAAGTATCGGGATATATAGCTTCAATAGTTTTAGGCCGAGCATCCATCCAAATATATTGTGTAAGTTTGGAACCATTGCAGTCGTAGTTAATATTAATCATTTTCCCATCATCAAAAATGAAAGAGTCTGCCAAATTTAATCGATTATAACTAATATGAACATTTTTTGATGGATCGTATGTTAAATTACCGGAGGAAAAGTGATTTCCTCATTCGACCGATAAAATAAAATAGCCACTTCTGCAATTTGAGAAGTGGCCATTTTTTATGTTCAGCGTTAATTATGGTATAATCGTAATTGTTTCCGTACTCACTCTTTCTAAACCATTTTCATTCACAATTCTCGCGCCAATTTCATATACAGTTGTATCGGATACTGCCGGAGCTGTATAGTTGAGAATCAATTGTTCGTTTTGCGTTTCTTCATTAAAATTAAATGAATAAGGAACCGTCTGAACAATACTAAAATCCGAAGCTCCATCGGCTTTTTCAATAAGCTGCGTTTCCATAATTGGATCAATAGACCAAAATCGAACATCAACTTCGACAACATCGCCAGACGAAACAAATGTCTGATCCACTTCTAGCGTGCTAATCACTGGAAAATGCCGCCCCTCGGTCGTTGTATTATCACCCAACCAATCAGGTTCATCGTGACAAGACACCGAAAGAAAAGCGATAGCAAAAAGTATTAAATATATATTTTTCATAATTTTTAATTTATTTTTTAAAGGTCTCTCCACATTGGTTGATTAAATGGTTTTTGAGCAGCTTCTACTGCTGCACTATTTCTATTAAATTCATCAAGTGGATAAACTAAACGCTGTGCTGGACCATTAAATAACGTCACATCAGGAATTTCAAATCCTAGAAAATTGTCATATCCTATTCGACGCATATCAACCCAAGATTCCGGATTTAGAAACATCGCAATATATTTCTGTTGCATAATATTTCCAATAGTCAAATTACCAGCTCCAACACCTACATCAGAATCATTTATATAGTCATCCATAGAACCCGCCTCAACTCCAAGCTTCATCATATGTGATCGGATGCCGTCAAGATAAGCGTCGTAAGCTCCAGATGCATCGTTACTCAATCGTGCTTCCGCCTCAATAAATTTAAGCTCAGCGTGAGTGACCATTGGGATCGGAGATTCGGCACGTGAATAGAAATTATTTTCTTCGAAATCAACAGTATTGCCAGGTGCATTTTCATCAAATGACTTGATACCTATGATATTTGTTAATCCTGTTGTATCAGTAATAATCGGCAGTCGTGGATCTGCAGCATCGATAAGCGTTCCATTAATATGGTCGATAAAATATGATCCGAAAGAGATACTCAAATTACCAGTATTATTGGCTAATGCTACTCCTGAATGCCACGGATTCAAGTTGATTCCATTGTATACGACCTGAAAATCAGATGTAAAATCAGGAAATGAATTGTCAATATCAGCCAAAATAGTCCCGCTACCGTTTCTATTAATTAGATGTAACTGATATCGAGCTCTAAGACCATATGCTAATTGCAACCATTTTTCAATATCTCCACCGTAAGCCAAATCATCAGAACCTGAAGGTGAGAGAAATGATTCGTCTTGATCCAAATCTATGATTGCCTGATCGAGTATTGACATAATTTCCATGTAAACACTTTCCTGCGCATCGTATTGTGGCTTTAAATTCTCAGAACCATTAAATGCTTGAGTAAAAGGTACATCTTCCCAATTATCTGTTGCCAAACCTAGGTTGAGTGCCAAGATCGCACGAGCTACACCAGCATAATGCGGTGAATTCGATTCCTCTGCGTTATCAATAATCTGTTGCGCATTACTCATATTGCGCAGATAGATCGTTGACCATGAACCTGCTGCTCCAAGTTCATCCGGATATCCGAAATAAGACCCAGTATGCTGAGTCACTTGACTTATTGAATTCGCTAACGTGTAGTGAACGCGACTCGTTCCTTCTATTATAGTAGGCAACTGAGCCGATAGTGATACTTCTGTTACTCGGTTTGGATCTGCGTTGACATCTAAAAAGTCGTCACAAGATACTAGCCCAGCTAACAAAAGAAATATGAATATATATTGTAAATTCTTCATTTTATTATTTCTTTAAATTAGAATGATAAGTTTAACGTAGCTGTATATGTTTTCACTCCCGGTGTTTGAAGTCCTGTAAATCCATAAACGTTGCTACCAGATCCTAAATAATTTGTTTCTGGATCGTACCCTCTAAATGGAGTATTAATAAATAGGTTGTTTCCAGACAATGCAATTTTTGCACCTTGAATAAAATTATTATCAAATAATCTACTAGGTAAATCGTATGACAAGCTAATTCGTCTGATTCTAAACCAAGATCCATCTTCCAAAATCACATCGGTTGCTCGATTGTATCGCGTCGAAACACGATATAAGTTTTCATCAATTTCAACAGCTTGAGTATTGGGACTAAATGTGCCATCACCATTGTCTACTACGCCATTGAATACGACCTCTTCATATCGTCGTTCAGTCTGAGCCAAGATGCCGTTTCTAATTCCGTTACGAAGACCCATATCGTACAAGTCGCCACCATCTCGCCATTCGAGTAATACGGATAGTGCTAAACCTTTATAACTAAATGTGTTTGTCAATCCAGCTGTCCAATTTGGTAAGGCATTACCTGCTAATACGACAGAATCTGTATTGACTTGTGGAAACCCATTGTCCCCAATAATTAATTGACCATCATCGGTTTTTAAATAGTTGAATCCGTACAAGTCACCAACTTCACCACCAGGAACTAATTTATTAACAATGTTTCCAAATCCTCCAGTGAAAAATTCAATTTCATCGATACCGTCAGCAATTGAAATCACTTCTCCTTTATTTGTAGACCAATTCACGCTAGCTGTCCAGTTAAAATTTGCACTTCGCACTGGCGTGACATTTAATAATACCTCAATACCAGTATTATTAATTTCACCTGCATTTGTAACAAATCGCGAAAGTCCTGTAGCATTGCTCACTGGTACTCGAATAATTTGATCTTCACTCTTTTGTTTATAATATGTGAAATCTAGTCCAACTCTATTATTCAAGAAGCGTGCGTCTAGTCCAAATTCAACTCCAGTTGTTGTTTCAGGTCTCAAGTTTTCATCGCCAGCTGTCGAACTTTGCGTAAATCCATTGATTCCATCAAATGGAAAATTTGAAGCGCTCACATAAGTCAATCCGATTAAATGAGGTGAAGCATCTTTTGCCACTTGCGCCCAACTTGCTCGAAGTTTTAGGAAATCCAGAGGCCCCAGATCAGCCAACTCTGAAGGGATAAAAGATGCTGACACAGATGGATAGAAAAACGATCTATTTTCTTTCGGCAATGAAGACGACCAATCATTTCTTCCAGTGATATCAAGATACAAGTAGTCTTTATAGGCCAAATTCAATAAACCCATGACTCCAACTATTCTTTTTCTCGAATCATTTTTACTTGCAAATACGTTTGAAGTATTTGATAGATCGAAGAATGTAGGAAGCGTAAACATTTCTCCTCTCGTGTTAGTCGCATCAGTTCTAATGGAAGACACGTTATGTCCCACTGTAAATGAAGCTTCTAAGTCAGAGGATAAACTCTTTTCTGCTGTTAGAAAAAGAAGTGTATTCGTTTCTCTAAAATTTATATCTTCTTCAATTATAAAACCGCCTGTTTGTGAAGATAAATCCAAACCTGGTGGCACAATACGCTGTCGTGTATCATTATAAAAGTCACTTCCAACTTTAAAATCAGCCGACAACCAATCATTAAACTTATAATTAAATCCAACATTTCCTAAGAATCGGTTAACGTCATCTTCAAGTGTGCTAAATTCAGCTAAATAACGTGGATTGTCAATAATTCCATCAGAATAATCGCGCTGAGTACCATCCGGATTGATATAATCATTTAAGTCAAACGTAGTTGGATGATAACTTAATGAACTTAAAATTGATTTATCACCAGAGTGTGGTTTATTTCCACCAGAATTCGTATAAGTCACAGAACCATTAACGGTCAACCTTTCCGTCGCTTTAAGATTACCGCCCAGTTTCACGTTTATCCTACTCCAATCTGAAAATGGAATTATTCCTTCTTGATTTGTATAGCCTATTGTTGTGATATATTGGGCAGCCTCAGTACCACCAGAAATACTCAATGAAACATCAGAGTTATTTCCAGTTTGAAATAGATCATCGACCGGATCAAAAACAGGTGTTACGCCGTCATAGACTTTAGGACCAAAAGATTGAAAACGCAACGGATCACCATTGCCTCGAAATCTAAGACGACCGAAGCGCCCCTCTCTATATGCCGTTTGATATTCAGGTTCTTTAGCGATTTTAGAAAAACCATAGCTCGATGACAAATTAATACGTGCCTTTCCTGCAGTTCCTTTTTTCGTAGTGATGACAAGAACACCATTAGCCCCTCGTAGTCCATAAAGAGCTGTTGCTGAAGCACCTTTCAAAACGTTTACAGATTCAATATCCGCAGAATTGATATCAGCTAAGCGATTAGAAAAACTCGCTTGCTCACCGCTACTAAATGCATTCGAACCATTACTAGGCAATTGATTTCCTGCAATCGTTTGATTACTAATCGGAATTCCATCCACAACGATAAGTGGTTGATTTGATCCGGATGGATCCAATGACGTAATTCCTCGGATAAGAATATTAGCTCCAGCACCAGGTGCTCCACTCGAGGAGTTTATTAGTACGCCAGCCATTTTACCCTGTAAAGCATTTGTGATATTGGGTTCCAATGTGGCTGATAACTCATCTCCTTCCAGCTCTTGCACCGCATATCCCAGTGCTTTTTTCTCCCGTGAAATTCCCAAGGCCGTTACGACCATTTCATCGAGCACAGTTCCTGAACCCAATTGCGCATCTACAATTGATTGATTACCAACGGTAAACTCTTGTTCGCCATAGCCCACGTAGGTTACAAGCAAAACATCATCCGGATTTGCCGCAATGCTGTATTGACCATTAATATCTGTGACCGTACCGACGGTCGTTCCTTTAACCACTACATTCGCTCCAATGAGTGGATCTCCATTCTCGGAATCCGTGATCGTGCCTGTGACTGTGCGCTGTTGCGCCATCACCACGACCGAAGCCAGTAGAAGTAAAAAAATTGAAAGTAAACTCTTGTTCATAACACGTAATTTTGTTGTTAAATTGGTATTAAGTAAGTATTAAGTTGGTGAATATACATATAAGATTTTTATAATACCAACAGACTTGACGTAATTATTTCATTTTTAGAAGCAATCAAAACAACCGACCATGCATATATTTTATTCGGAGTATTTGAAGAATTATAGCACGTACACATTCGGTTATGCGATATATGCGATATTGAATGAAAAAGACTCACTAACTGATGCATATAACAAAGGGTTTTTACCTTTTACAGGTACTTCAGCTTATGAGAAAAAATCAAGGTCCGAAATTTATTATTTAGCACGGAGTTTACGCATTGATTTGAATTCGTTTTCCGCGAGTTCTGAGAACAGACGCATACTTCGTAAGGCCGAATCGTTTCCCATGACAATTTCTTACGATGAAAAATCGGCCATCATTCACGATAGGAGTTTTCAATCATTTTGTATGAAATATGCCACCGAACGCTTCAGAGGTGGAGAACTGGATGAACAGCGCTGGTCGTATATTTTGGAACGCGCGTGTGGTACTCACATTTTTACCTTCACAGGGGATGATGGCAAAGTGTTGGGTTATGTATTAGCCGGGATTGATGAAAAGTCGGTCCACTATTGGTATTCATTTTTTGACACGGATTTTATGGACAATTTTCCACTAGGTAAGTACATGATGTATAAAATTATCGAGTGGGCAAAACAGGAAAACAAATCGCATATTTATTTAGGCACCTGCTATGGTCATCATTCTTTATATAAAGTCCGCGATTTTAAGGCGGTGGAATACTTTGAAGGTGATGGCTGGAGCAACGACGTTAAGCGATTAAAAGAATTGTGTAAGTCGGACGATGAAAATCGTGATCGGGATTTGTTTAAGGTCTAAGGTTTAAGGTTCAAGGTTCAAGGTTTAAGGTTTAAGGTTCAAGGTTTAAGGTTCAAGGTTCAAGGTTCAAGGTCTAAGGTCTAAGGTCTAAGGTTTAAAGTTTAAAGTTTAAAGTAGTATTTCGTTATTTTAATTTCGGTGCAATAATTATTTACTTTTCGATTTTTACTTGAGGGAGGAGTTAAATAGCAGATTAGGGATTGGTAAGCCCGAGTTGAGCTTGTGCGGCGGCGGGGATTGCTAAGCCCGGCGTTGGGTTCAAGGTTTAAGGTCTAATGTCTAACGTGGCGGTTCATTATCTGAATTTCGCATCAATAATTATTTAATTTTCGATTTTTACTTGAGGGATGAGTTAAATAGCAGATTAGGGATTGGTAAGCCCGAGTTGAGCTTGAGTTGTGGCGGGGATTGCTAAGCCCGATGTTGGATTTAAGGTGCCGACATAGTCAAAATTCAAATTACAAATTTTGAATGCTGACCAACGGTAGGAGCGTCAGTAGATACTATGTCGTGCATCCTCGTAAATTGATAAAATCATAGATTTTGAGATTTACGGGATTTAAAGTGGCGGTTCATTATTTGATTGTCGTAGCAATAATTATTTTAATTTTCGATTTTTACTTGAGGGAAGAGTTCAAGGTTCAAGGTTCAAGGTTCAAAATCGTGGTTCATTATTTAATTATCGCGGCAATAATTATTTTACTATTCGATTTTTACTTGAGGGAAGAGTTCAAGGTCCAAGGTTCAAAATCGTGGTTCATTATTTAATTATCGCGGCAATAATTATTTGCTTTTCGATTTTTACTTGAGGGAGAAGTTCAATGTGCCGCACATGGATTCGTAAGCCCATTTTTGGTTTTAAGGATTAAAATGATTTTTTAATTTTATTACTCAGTTATAATACAAAATAAACATAAAAAACATAAGTCTCTATAATCCAAATTAAACGCCCAAAAATCAAAAAACGGACTGCAGACTGCATGCTGTGTATTGCTAACTGAAGATTCCCGACATGGTCGAAATCTCGGATTTCGCTTCATGCCGTGGCTGCTTGACATTGATGCAAAATTGTAAACTTTGTTCAATGTCGGCACCGCATACTGCCTACTGCAACCGCCAAATGTCGCCTGTCGACTATTACTCCATCATCATCAACCCACGACCTGGCGTATATGGCGCGCCGGCATCTTCCAACATTTTCTCCAATGCTGGCACATCTTTTTCAGCTAGCATTTTAATATTATCGACTAACGCTTCATATTCTTCTTTGGCAATCGCATAACTATCACGGTGCGTCTTGGTCGGAGTTGATGTTGTGTTTTTTTGTTCATAATTAATCATGTCAATGCGTCCAGAAGGTGACGGAATTTGATCGATATCCAATCGTGTTTTTTCGCTATCTCCATTCAAGCTACGTCGTATTGTTTTAATTTTCTTGATGACGTCATCGGCAGTTTGAGCAAGCACAGGCGTCGGCTGATCGGTGTGATTAATTGCCTCTTTTATATGACGTAATTTTCTATCCATTTCTCGCAGTAAATGATTTGCACCTTGGATAGAACGCGACAGTTCGGCAACTTGCAATTGAAATTCAGCTTTTGCATCACGATTGTCGGCTGGCAAAACGGTATTGTCGAGGGCCTTGACATTAAACTTGACGGGGTCACCGACAGAAGTATATGCTGAGCCATCAAACTTCTCCATTTTTATGGAATAAGCACCGGGCGGGACGAGCGTACCAGATGGCGGTAAATTCCATGGATTATAAAATGACGGTTTATTTAAATTGATCGGAGCTTTGGAGCTATATCTTAAATCCCATTCAAAACGCTGAAGGCCTTTTGATATATCTTTTTGATATTTTCTGACGACTGTCCCATCATCATCCATAATCGTAAATAAAAGATGTGATTTAATTTCATCTACCTCATCTCGTAGTTCTTCATAAGTTGGATATGCAACGGAATTTTTATTTTTCGTTAATTCTTGTTCTTTTTCACGACGCATGTCACGTTTTGATTTAATATCCTCATCAACAAAATAAGTGATCATAGCTACCGCACTTAAATCATCACCCACATAATAATCATCTCCCTGAAATGCCTTGCCCGGCAATCCGAGCGGCATCGATTGCTGAAACGCGTGTGCATCTCTAATCGGCATCAAGCCGGAAGTTGAATTTTTATCAATAGATCGCAAACTTGAGTAATCGTCCAACACATAAAATCCTCGACCAAATGTTCCTAGCACCAAATCATGCTCTCTCCGCTGAATCGCTATGTCACGCACGGCTATAGTCGGGACTCCAACTTTTAATTGTGTCCAATTACCTCCTCCATCATTGGAGTAAAATACGCCGAATTCTGTACCGCAAAAAACTAAATTTTTATCTACATGGTCTTCTTCAAAGGCATAAACACTTCCACGGTCTGGTAAATTATTTGCGATGGAATTCCAGGTACTTCCTTTATCGATCGACTTGAATAAATACGGTTTAAAATCTCCATATTTATGATGATTAATAGCCGCGTATAAAACATTATCATCATGATGCGAAGTGTAGACCGCATTGACATAAGATTGATTGGGTGCACCGGCTATTCTCGAAATTTTTCGCCATGTTTCTCCACCATTTTCTGAAATATGTATAAGGCCGTCATCGGAACCGGCCACTAATAAATCTGGATTTATAGTCGATTCTGAAAAAGCGACCAGTGTCCCGTATGGAGACGTTGACCGATTTTTTGCCACCGCCTCAAAACTCCATACGCGATCCATTATTTTTAATTCATTGCGATTTAATTGACGCGTCAAATCTTCGCTGATGACTTCCCAACTATTTCCGTAATCATCACTTCTAAACACTTTATTTGCTGCAAAATATATACGACCAGATTTATGCGGACTAGCCACAAGTGGAGCATCCCAATTCCATCGATACGCCGCTTCGTCTTTACGAGCTGTTGGTTGAATGCCTACTTCTTCTCCACTTTTTCTATCAAAACGCACCAATACACCATATTGCGATTGGGCATAAACGATGTCGGGATTGGTCGGATCGGCTTGTGATTCAAATCCGTCACCACCGTGGGTGATATACCATTCTGAGTTTCTGATGCCATGTCCCGTCGTTGTACGAGAAGGTCCGCCCATACTAAAATTGTCTTGCGTCCCGCCATAAATATTATAAAATGGCTCGTCATTATCTACTGCCACTTTATAAAATTGTGTGACTGGCAAATTCGTTTGAAACGTCCAAGTTTTTGCCGCATCAAAAGTGTGATAAATTCCACCGTCACAACCGAGCATCCAATGTTTATTATTTTTTGGATTAATCCACATACAGTGATTATCGACATGTTTTGTTCGCTCACCCGTACGTTTAAAATTCTTGCCACCGTCATGTGATACATGCAACCAGGTATCCATTCCATAAATAGTATTTTCATCAACTGGGTCTGCAACAATTTCTTGATAATAATTACCACTCGTCACATAACTTCCTTGCTTATGCCAACTCGCTCCACGGTTTGTCGAACGATAAAAACCACTCTTTCCATGAGCTGCTTCAACTATTGCATAAATAATTTCCGGATTAGCCGGTGAAATAGCTAGTCCAATTCGACCGATATCCACCGAAGGCAATCCTTTATTTATTTTATCCCACGTATCTCCCCCATCTGTTGATTTATAAATAGCAGAACCCGGCCCTCCACCGAGGTAGGTAAATACATGTCGCGCTCGCTGGAACGCTGCCGCATAAAGGACATCTGGGTTTCGCGGATCTATGACGAGGTCGGTTACGCCTGTATATTCGTCAATGGATAATTCGAGATTCCAGGTCTCGCCACCGTCTGTCGTTTTGTATACACCACGGTCCCCACCTTTATTCCATAACGGCCCTATTGCGGCCACCCACACGACATCAGAATTATCAGGATGGACAATTATTTTACCAATATGCTCGGAGTTTTTTAATCCCATGTGCGTCCAGGAGCTACCTCCATCATCTGACCGATAGACTCCGTCGCCATATGCCACGCTACGTTGATTATTATTTTCTCCTGTACCGACCCAAATGGTATTTGGATTATTCGGATCCATGGTGATACATCCGATCGAATAAGAACCTTGACTATCAAATATGGGAGAATAAGTCGTGCCATTATTTATTGTTTTCCATACACCTCCAGAAGCCGTTGCGATGTAATATTCAAATGGATTATCTGGGTTAACAGCAAAATCAGAAATACGTCCCGATGTAAATGCCGGTCCAATCGATCTAAATTTTAATCCCGACAGATTTAATTTTTCTTCTTTGTCGGTTTCTTCTTGATCTTTTTTGTTGTTACGTTGCGCCTGAACTTGAAGCGCTGAAAAGGTCATGCAAATGATGAGGAGGTATAGATATTTCATATTGGATATTGATTGTGATGGTAAAATACGAAAAAGTGGAGAATTGAGAAATAGAGCGGTATAGGTATTGAATTAAGTTGGAAGGACGAGTTATGAGAACTGAAGTTTGACATTTAGATTGATGTGTATCTTAGTATGTCATACCTTCGGCATTCAGCTGTGTTTATTAGAAAAGTGCAGGGTTAAAACCCTGCGTTATTTTATGGCGTACCTTCGGCACTTATATTTTAATTATTCCGATTTTAATTAAAATCAACTCCTATTGAAACATCTTCGCTGCTTCCATGCCGAGACTTTGAATTAATCCTTGAATTTTTTCTTTGTCCTCTGCATCATAATCATCAACCGGTAAATATTGCGCCAATGGCTGCAGAGCAGTGAGTATGGCATACTTTTTATAAATATCCGTATCGTCAGAAGTGATTTGTCCATTCCAAGATTCCAATTGAGGGATGATGACATCAGGGTTTTCATAAACTAAATACCCGGCCCAAGTTGTGTAAAATGGAAATGATGTATCGAAACTCATACGGTCAGCGCTCTTTTTGAAAAAATCCGATTTACCCTTCACTTCTTGATCAACATAAATATCAGCGACGGCTTGCAATAAAGCTTGGCTCTTACTCATTTCATATTTCATTGCCCATGCTTTTGCTTTTTCAGTGTCCTGTTTCAACAATTTCATCGCTCCAGCTGCTTGCACGCGCGTGCTTTTATCATTCATGACAAAGTTCTTCGTTTCATCGTCAAATGACTCCATTTGATTTAATGCAGCGACCCGCACATCCACGTGTGGATCTTTTGTTGCGAAATATTTTAATTTTTTCTTTACTGCTTCCAAGTCCGAAGCATTCTGGATAGCTTTCACTCTGATGCCGTGATAGGAATTATTCATCGCTTTACTCGCCAGCATTTCTCTGTCTTCAAATGTAGAAGAACTCAGAGCATCCAACGCTAACGTCCGATCCCAAACAGACTCTGCCTCATCATACAATTTCATCGTAGGCTCTGGTAGATTTTCCATCTGGATTAATTGAATATGCTGTGGGTCAAGCAACACTAATTCCGTAGCATCATTTACATCGAAAACATATGAATTATTCGCTTTATCAACAACGATTTGCCTACGAATTTTTGATCCGTTTTTAGAATGTATAACCAGTTCCGTTTCCAATCTAAAAATAGGCCAATCACGATCTTCTTGCGTTTGGTTAATATCAACCATCAGTTTTTTAGATTCCGGAGAATACGAATAAGACATATTCATGACTGGGTGACCAGGTGACAAAAACCATTGATTAAAAAACCAATTTAAATCTTTTCCAGTCACTTCTTCAAATGCCAATCGCAAATCTTGAACCTCTGCTGCCTCAAATTCTTTATTATCTAAATATTTATTTAATGCTGCAAAAAATGCTTCATCACCAACAATATCTCGAAGCATATGTAGGACCAGCCCACCTTTGTTGTAACTGTGCGCATCAAACATATCTTCCCGATTCTCATAGTGAAAATCAATCAATGGATGCGCGTATTGATTCGCCTGGCCAAAGTAGCCCTGCATTTCATTGTATCGGTGTTGCTCACCTTCGTCGCTTCCATAGCGGTGCGCTAACCATAGATATTCACTATAATTTGCAAAACCTTCGTTTAATGTCAAATTGGACCAACTCTCGCATGTCACCAAATCACCAAACCAATGGTGGAATAATTCATGCGCAACAATACGGTCGTTGTGATGATCGATTAAATCACTTTCGGGACGTTGCAAAAATTGGCCGTACAAAGATGCAGTGGTATTTTCCATCGCTCCTGAAACATAGTCGCGGACAATGACTTGACTGTATTTATCCCAAGGATATTTGTAATCTAAAATATTAGAAAAATAATCGAGCATTTCTGGTGTATGATTGAATATCGCTTTTGCGTCATCTGCATAATCATGCTCAACCATATATTCGAGTGGAATATCTTCCCATGTCTCTGTCGCTCTATGTAAATCTCCGATGGCTAGCATAAATAAATATGGAGCATGCGGTTTTGTCATTTCCCAAGTATCGGTGCGGGTACCATCGTCATGTTTTTTTGAATTTGTTAATAAACCATTCGATAATGTTTCGAATTCATCACGTACGCGTACACGTATTTTTTGCGTACACCTTTCATTTGGCTTATCAATCGTCGGAAACCATTTTGAACTACTCTCCGTTTCACCTTGTGTCCAAATTTGTGTCGGCTTATATTCATTTGTTTCATCGGGATCAACAAAATACAATCCACGATCCGATAATATAGCGGCACTTCCTCCCGCTTTAGCTTTATATGGATGTGCTGTGTATGAAATAGCGACATCAAAATTTTGTCCGTTGCGATATGTTTTATCAAGATTAATCTTCAATCTATTATCTGAATAATCGTATTCAACGGGTCGTCCACCCATAGAAACTTCCTTAATAGTAAAGTTTTTAGCATCCAGTGTCACTGCATCGATGGGATAAAATATAGGCGTGAAAGTCAGATTAGCTTCACCTATAACGGCTTTCTCTTTATAATTAAAGCTGATATTCAAATCGGTATGTAATAAATCGGCCGTGCGTTCATATGCCGCGCGGTATGGGTTTTTGACCGGTTCTTCTTCCGGCATGATAAAGACTGTGTCCGTCGTCCGGATTTCCGTGGGTTCGACGACAGCTAATTTAGACGAATTACATTGACTAAATAACAAGATGGCAAACATAGCCATGAGGAAGTTTGAAAAGCGAGATTGGAAGAATGTCATACGTTGAATTTTTTTGCCTGATAAGAGAACGTTTAAAAACTGCTGCAATCATACGGAGAATACGAAAGAAAGTATAAAAATTTGGTTGAATCGAGTCTACCGACGGACAGACGTGATTTTAATTTCGTCAAATAGATGCTGTGATCAGCACAAATGGCTAGAATAACGAATTCACTACCTTACGAGATCATAAAACAGTACCATGAAAAATTTCAGATTCTTAATAGTTATAGCAGCGATGATATCAAGCCATGCCCTGATGGTAGGCCAAGTTTATCGCACAGACGAACCTCTAGCGCATACCTACAGCATTGTCGCCTATGACTCGGTGAGCGGCGAGATGGGGGTGGCTGTTCAAAGCCATTGGTTTCAAGTTGGTCCACTGGTCGCGTGGGGCGAAGCTGGTGTAGGCGTAGTGGCTACACAATCTTTTGTCAACCCGGCACTTGGACAGGATGGAATTGCTATGATGAAAAGGGGTATTTCGGCTTCTGAGTCCTTACGTCTGTTGATTGAAGCTGATGACGGAAAGGATGTTCGTCAAGTGGCGATGCTCGACGCCAACGGTAATTGTGCGGCCTATACTGGCGAAAAATGCATACAGGCAGCAGGCCATATCGAAGGTAAACATTATTGCGTGCAAGCGAATTTGATGGGGAATGCTGAAGTCTGGCCTGCCATGGCCATGGCCTTTGAATCGACTTCTGGTCCTCTCGCAGAACGGATGATAGCTGCCTTAAATGCTGCGGAAGATATGGGTGGCGACATTCGCGGGAAACAGAGTGTGGCACTTCTGGTGGTTTCTGCAAAAAACACAAACCGGCCTTGGGTGGATAGAATCGTCGACTTACGCATCGATGATCATCCGGAACCACTGGCTGAACTTGATCGGCTTTATAAAATTCACCGCGCATATAAATTTATGAATGAAGGGGATTTAGACATTGAGCATGGAGAGTTGGAGAAAGCCATGGATGCTTACGGTCAAGCGATGAAATTAAATCCCACGAATGAAGAGATGAAATATTGGTATGCCGTATCCTTGGCAAATGCTGATCAATTTGAGGCCGCCAAAAAACTTTTTAAAGAAGTATACGCTATTAATTCAGAATGGAAAGTGCTCACACCACGTCTTATTCCTAATGGTTTATTAAATATTTCGAATGAGCAGTTGATGGAATTACTAGACTAAAATTATGATCGAAACCAATATCATTGCATGTTTTGATTCATTCAATTGCATTAAGTTTTATCAGGTAATAAGTAATACTTCGTGTTGACGACAACTATATGCCTTAGAACACAGAAGTTTTTAATCTCAAATCCTAGACTGCAACTATTCGTAAGTGGATGTAGTTAGACAAGTATAAAACACTTAAAATATGTTCTGGAAAAAATCTCCTTTACAAAAATTGAATAAAAAATACGAAAAACTCAAACAAGACGCATATAATTTGTCGAAGACTGATCGTATGGCAGCAGACTTAAAGGAAGCTGAGGCAGAAAAAATATTAAAAGAAATCGAGGTGTTGGAAAAAGCGGAAAAATAGGTATTGCCATCGTCTCTAGTATCGAGATTTTTGTTTTCAAATCATTTATAGGATCGAAGAGCAAACATTATACTTGTCCTAAGTGCAAACTAACACGTGAATGATATATCTTCTATTGAAATATGATAAATTGAAGGCGAGGTTCAGCAACTTGGTATACTTGTTGTAATTTGGGAATCATTTTACATGAATTAGTGCAACATGAAATCAAAGTCAAAGCGCAAAAAGGTTAATCTGGCTCCGGGTTCACTCGTATTTACCGGACAGCAAAAACTTGACGAAACGTTGATCAACCTGATCACATTTGACGATAAGTCGTGTGAGCGTATCATTGTCAATGATGGTAAGTACGATGAGATCACCGATGATCGAGTGACTTGGTTTGACATAAGAGGTGTTCATGACATTTCTATTATAGAAAGTATAGGAAAGGCTTTTAAAATTCACCCGTTGGTGTTAGAAGATATCGCCGATACCCATCAACGTCCAAAGTTTGAAGAATATGACACAGGCTTTTTTATAAGTCTACGAGCGTTTCGGTTCAATCGAGATAGTCGCACAATCATCCACGAACAAATATCGCTTTACGTTAAAGAAAATGTAGTGCTTTCATTCCAAGAAGATAAGCACGATGTATTTAAAGATGTCCGCGAACGGCTGATTTCTGCCGGTGGTCGAGTTAGAAAACATGGAGCCGACTATCTGTGCTACGCGTTGATGGATAATGTGATTGATTATTATTTTCAAATATTAGATAATGTCGAGGAAACCATTGATGAATTAGAAATGGAAATCACGACGAGTCCGTCGAATACAACGAAGTCAAAAATTCATGGTTTGCGGCTTGAATTACTCACTTTGCGAAAAGGCATAAGCCCTTTGCGTGAGGTTGTAAGTAGATTTATGAAAAGTGAGCATCTTTTAATTAAAGAGGCTACCTCATTATATATTCGTGACTTATACGATCACACAGTCCAATCGATGGAACTCGTCGAATCTTATCGTGATACACTTTCTGGTATGCAGGATTTATATTTATCTGAAATAAGTTTTAAGATGAATTCTATTATGCAGGTTCTCACTATTATTTCAACTATATTTATACCGCTGACATTTCTAGCTGGTATTTATGGTATGAATTTCCAACATATCCCAGAATTACAATATCGAAATGGTTATTTTATCTTGTTAGGAATCATGTTAGCGATTGCGCTCTTATTACTCTACCTCTTTAAGCGAAAAAATTGGTTGTAATCTGAAACAATATAATTCGAATAGAGAATGAACATATTCTATAAATCAAACGTCAAAAGGTCATGACTATCAACAGAAATAAACTTTCTATATTTATCGTATTCGCGATATCAGGCTTCATTTTAAATGCTTGTCAAACTAGTGTTGCCCAAAGTGAAGTGCCAGAAGCCGTACAGAAAGCCTTTAAGGCCAAGTATCCCGGAGAAAATGACCCAGATTTCCATATGGATGACGCGGGCTTTTGGGAAGCGTCTTTCAAAAAGGACGGTGAAGGTTTTCGAGCTGATTTCAATCCAGATGGTACGTGGGTTGAAACTGAAAATGATATAAAAAAGTCAGAAATCCCTGAAGCTATTCAGGCCGTGATCAAAGCTCAGTTTGACGACGAAGAAATAACGGAAGTAGAACATGTCCTCCATCACTCGAAAGGCGAATTTTATGACGTCGAGTTTAAAAAGAAAGGCAAAAATAAAGACGTTGAGTTTCGAGCCGATGGCACGATCATCAACTAACATATGTTTTTATATTGGTCCAACCATTATATCAACCTACATTTATTATTTTCACATCGGCCTATCGAATAAAATATATTTCCTGAATTTTATTGTCCCAGATTTTATAAATAGCAATTGCCTCAAGAACCCATCCGTCAGAAAAACCGGTGACTATTTCGCGATCAATCACCGTATTACCTAATACTATACGTTCTGTCACTTCACAATGCAAATTAGGGGTCTCTTTGAAGAAGTTTGCATATCCATTTCTCATATTATCGATTCCAGTATATTGTAGTTGATCAGGAAAATTGAAAACTTTTACAGAATCACTATATGGTGCTAGAAATGCCTCTATATCTTGCGCATTATATGCATTGAGTTGTTGCTGAGCTAAAGCAGCGGGTGTCACAGGTACAATCGTGTCTACATCTTGAATTACTCCATTCCTTATCACATGTGATATTGATTGAAGATTTGCCAGCGAATCCAATGGATTCTTATTCAATAATAATAAGTCCGCCAACTTACCAGGCTCTATACTTCCAATTTGTTTTTCTTTTTCAAATGCTTTGGCGGCATTAATAGTAGACATCCGAATAATATCAGCCGGCTGCAAACCAGCCTTTTGCATATCACTCATCTCTTCATATATAGATGACGCATGTTGGGTCCCAATATTTCCGGCATCGGTTCCCATGACCACATTAACTCCTGCTTCAACCAACGTTTTTAAATTCTCAAGACGATTTTTCTCTTGTTCATTTAATCGTAGAGTTAATTGCGGTGCATATGTCTTATAAGTATTCAAAGCTTCATTATCAGTCATATGCGCCGGATCCATTATCGAACCTAGTGCCTCTGGATTTGCATAAAGAAAATCTTCATTGGTTGGTTCATACGTCTGACTGAATACCTTAACATACTTTCTGTGTACAATTAATGTAGGAATATAACTGACGTCATTTTCCAACATTAATTTGATAAAATCTTCATCCACCGGATCGTCCACACTATGCACGAGCAAATCGCAACCAGCACGAATAGCCAGTTTAGCTGTATTCAGTTCCGTTGCGTGGACGGCTACTTTCAGATTATTCTTGTGGCTTTCGTCTATAGCTGCGGCGACAATTTCATAAGTTGACTCGGCCGTCTGTGTTGGCAAGGCGATATACCAAATCTTAATAAAATCGGGTTTATAAGGTACCTGTTTTTGAACTTGCGCCCTCGCCTCATCTGTCGAGTTAACCTTAATAATCGGAGGGTCATCAATTTTAAATTCCTCCGGTTGATAGGTCGAAATCAGTGGGCCAGTCAATAAAATGCTAGGGTGAAGCGAAGATTTTTCATATTTTTTACGGAGCTCGAAATTAGCCATCGGTCCGCCTACATCGACTACAGTCGTCACTCCACAGTGCATATATCTGCGCAAAATATTGTCGGAATTGTTTTCTAACCACTTACGTTCTTCATCATATGATTTAATGTCACGGAGATCTACAACATCAGGACGAGTATACAATCCCCCTGATTGAAATAAATGAATATGTGCATCGATCAAGCCCGGCATTAAATATTTACCTGAAGCGTTAAGCTGATTTACATCAGATGATACTGAAATTTTATTCTTTATTTCTTTTATTTTACCATCCTCGATCAAAATATCACTAGATTGAAAAGATCCCTTTTCGACATTCAAATAATTAACGCGCTTTAATAACAGATCTTGAGCATGAGAATACGGCAACGATATTAGAAATACAGCTCCGATAAGAAGTAAGATTGGCGATACGATTGTTGGTTTGTTGAGATTACTATACATATGTGGCAACTTAATTTTCAACATGAAAATACGATTTATATTTAAAGAAGATCTGGGTGCACGATATAAGGGACCCGAGAGTTGGATTGTGGAACAAGCCAAACCTCGGAGCCCGTCTTGAAATACGAGCCCAAATTTCAAAACGAATTTTATTTAAAAAAGTCGTCTTTTGTCCTTTAGTTTTTACCCGAGGCTATTAGCTTATTTTTTCAAAGTCCAGCTCTGAGGTCTATTTGACTTCGTCAAACAGCTCTCAGGTCTGGTCTAAAGCAGCTCGTAGGTGTAATTGCGAAATACTTTTCTATTTTTACAAGACTAAATAAAATGTATCATGAAGAAAATCATAGCAATGTTATTTATTTGTGCTGTTGGCCTACAATTAAATGCTCAGGATGTCATGACGCCAGAGCTATTATGGAAACTAGGGCGCGTCAGCACTGTCGGTATATCTATTGACAACGAATCGGTAATTTACAACGTTCGCTATTACAATGTAGACGAAAACACATGCAGTTCGCAGATGTATGCTATTCCAATTTCAGGAGGAGAGGCTATCGAAATAGATAAAAATAATGAAAATGTTCCAAGTAGTAAAGTATCACCCAATGGTCAATGGAAACTGACACATAAGTCGGTTCATTTGGAGAATATCACAGGCAAGAAAATGTATCCGGAATACGATAAATCCGATGTGTATATATATGATGATCTCATGTATCGGCACTGGGACACTTGGTCCGATGGTTCTTATAATCATGTTTTTATTGAAAGTGTCGATGGTGAGGAAGAAATTGACATTATGGAAGGGTTACCTTTTCATGCACCAACCATGCCATTCGGCGGGAGCGAAGATTACATTTGGCATCCAGATGGCGATAAAGTCCTGTATATTACAAAAGCCGAACGTGGTCGAAATTACACCATAAGCACGAACACCGATATATTTGAGTACGACATCAACACGAAAAAAACGAATAATTTAACCGGTGGTATGATGGGATACGATAATAGTCCGTCATTTTCATCCAAAGGTCAACTTGCTTGGTTGAGTATGAAACGAGACGGTTATGAATCTGATAAAAACGATATTGTTATCCAACAGGCAGATGGTCGTGTTACAAATTTAACGGCTCATTGGGATGGTACCGTAGCCAGTTATTTATGGAGTAGTGATGGGAAAAGCATATTTTTTATAGCACCAGTTGGCGGTACTAAACAACTATTTAGCGTTTCGGCTACCGCTGATGAAAGGCCTAAAATAAATCAAATCAGTGATGGTCAATTTGATGTCAGAAGTCTTGTTGGCCAATCCGGAAATACACTCGTCGTGACGAGAACGGACATGAATCACGCAAGCGAATTGTATACACTCGATATCAACACTGGAGAACTGAAGCAATTGACACACGTCAATGACGACATTTATGATTCAATTTCACTGAGTAAAATTGAAAAACGAATGATTAAAACATCCGATAATAAAGATATGGTCACGTGGGTCATTTACCCTCCAAATTTTGATCCAAATAAAAAATATCCGACACTATTATATTGCCAAGGTGGACCACAGGGAGCATTATCACAGTTTTATTCCTTTCGATGGAATTTTCAATTAATGGCAGCGCAAGGTTATGTTGTTGTAGCGCCGAATCGACGCGGTATGCCCGGTCACGGTGTCGCATGGAATGAACAAATAAGCAAAGATTATGGTGGTCAAAATATGCGTGACTATTTAGCGGCAATTGACGAACTCGCTAAAGAAGAATATGTCGATCAAGAACGACTTGGTGCAGTCGGTGCGAGTTATGGAGGATATTCCGTATTTTATTTAGCAGGCATCCACGAAAATAGATTCAAATCATTCATCTCTCATGACGGACTATTTAATCTACAAAGTATGTATGGTACGACCGAAGAATTGTTTTTTGTCAACTGGGATTTGGGTGGACCGTATTGGGAGAAAACGAATGAAGCGGCCCAGAAAACATATTCAGATTTTAACCCAATTAATTTGGTCTCAAAATGGAATACACCTATTCTTATCTTTCAAGGAGGCAAAGATTATCGCGTGCCGATAGGACAGGGACTGGAAGCATTTCAAGCAGCGCAATTAAGAGGAATTAAAAGTCGACTCGTCTATTTACCCGAGGAAAATCACTGGGTGCTTTCCGCTCAAAACGGCATTGTTTGGCAACGAGAATTTTATCGCTGGCTAAAAGAAACGCTGTAGCCATCATCGGTTTGTCTTTAATTAAATGATACTCTGTTTGACCAAAGCTGAAGGCAACGTTTGATTAAAAAAAAATCTTGATATTTTTCGAGGTTGATTAAAATAGACAGATGGCGGCAAATTCGTTATTCGTAAAAATTCTTTATAGAAATGAGCGCGGTCAAAATAGCCATGATCGGAAATTACGTCGGCAATTGGCTTTCCTGTTTTTACTATATGCTGAACAGTACTATGCAATCGTATAACTGAGGAAAACGCTTTGGGACTTATTCCAAAGTGCAATAGAAACGATCTCCTTAAATGTCTAGTACTACAACGAACGCGTTTTGACAAATCAGACATACTAATATCACCTTTATACTGCACGATCAACTGCATAGAATGGTCTAAAAAAGCGGGTTGTACAATATTCGGTTTAATTCTGAATTTTATAAAATCGTCCAACGCTTTTATTTTATCGATCATGTCCGTCGCGTGACGAATACGATCGAGTAAGTACTTCGAACTATCAGGAAAATACGTATCGATGCATACAGGTCGGCCGTAAATTCTAGAAGATTTATCAGGCAAGAGTTTGAATACCTTGCCATGTTTTAATACAGCCCCAACGCAACAAAATTTATTGCCTTTAACGGATAAGCGTATACCCTGGATATGATGACCCATGATAGATGTGGTAGGACGCTCAGCCCATACGCCCTCATCCGTGCTATATCGAACAGAGTCCGCTAAATCTATAATGATTTCAAAACATCCATTGGGAAGGAAGCAATCAACGATTTGCTCTTCGGAATCTTCGACTTCCATATAAAATAAATAGTCGATGATGTCTTCATTACTCTCGTGTCGAGTAAAAAACTTTTTAAATAAGCTTTTGTGCATGGTTTTTCAGAGTCTGATAAAATAATTTTGGCGGGTTATTCAAGCCAATAATTGAACGATTGGTATGCACAATTTCACCATGTACTTTGATGAAATACATGAGTAAAATAAATTTTCAATCAGATATAAAAGGAGCACCAAGTTTTAACACAAACCGATGACTCCTTTTACAAAATGATATGAAGTACACATTTTATCGTTCAATTGATGTTCACATCAATTTTATCATACGCAATATTTAAATCTAAAAAGTGCTCGTTTATTATCTTGTTAATAAGTATATCGTTTAAAACACGACAAACGCCGCCTATTCATAGATTAAATTTATGTCATTAAACCCTTGACCACCCAGATTATTGGAAGACCACCACGTCAAATTGATGTGATCACCAGATGAAAATGGCTCACCTTCGTCGTCTACTGTTGGTACTGTGTATGTGAAACTAAATTCCATAGGACTAGTCACTTGTTGGATGCGATCAGTAAAGGGTTCAACAGGCATGGCATCATCTGGATCATAAGACGTGTGATCATATGAACGACTAAAGTCAAATTCTGCAGATGAAGCTCCGTTGCCCGGGTCATAAGTCGCTGTAATAATGATTTGCTGACCAGGTGTCACGACAAAATCTTCCCAGTTCGATTGCATATCACGCGTAGGTTCTTGACCATCAATTGCGAGGTTCTCAACACGTGGTGTTCGTGCGAATTGCTCTTCGAGTTCACGCAATGAATCGTTGTCGTCGTTTCCCGTCACACAAGAAACCGTCGAGAACAGCATGAATAGGCCGAGTATGTATATTAGATTTTTCATAATTATTTTCTATTTATTTTATCGAGAGTAAATAATTGGTCCAAAATTTCCACAGCAACTAACAAAAATTGTCCACTGAAAACCATTGTCATTTAACTGGCCATTGGTTCCGGCACCAGTTGTATTGACATTTCCAAATGGAGAAACTTGATCAGGCACGACGAGATTCAACGGCGCACCCATTCCATCAACGACTGCAAAAAACAATCCTAGATTATTTCCACTAGCAAGTCCTTTATCGATATTATACCATACTCCGCCGGCGCTGGTTACTGTGGCTGATTGTGTCCAAGCACCAGAAATAGCTGTACCATCTCCTGCATAAACACCGGAGAGATCCAATGCCATCGCATCAGCTGAAGCCACAGCCACATATCGTTGTCTGACGACCATCGCTGGTTCATCCAACTCATTGACAATTGATATGGTATAGGTGAGCGTATATACGCCGGGCGTATTTGCATCTACCGTCCCATCGACAACAGTTTGATCGCTGATATCTTCGATACCTAATGTAGCGACTGAACCCGGATCTGTAAATGTTTCCCCAACACCAATCGTAATTAATTGATCTCCGTTGAGCGTCAGAGCAGGATAGGTGATAAATCCGTCACTGACATTTGCAGTATCATCCGGTGATTCTACTAACTCGCACGAACCTAAAAGTCCGATGAAGAAGAAAAGCATTATTAAATTTAATATTTTCATTTTGTTATTTTTTTAAATTTCAATTCTTTATGCGATTGAATATATTTTATTCACCTGTATCCCACCAGACCGGATCTCCAATATTTGTATTGACAGGCGTATTTGGATTATTATTTAATTCGGCCACTGGATAGAATGCTCGTCTTGGAAATTGACTCCCATTTAAACTAGCACCTGTTCCAAATTCTGACTGCTCCAATTTCGGTGTATCTGTTCGACGCCATTCTGCCCAACCTTCTACGACTTGCGTACCAGCCATAGACAGCCATTTTTGAAGATGTATACTTGACATATCTTGATACTGGTATACACCTCCATCAGCTAATAAACTCGATGCATCACCAGCATTTGCAAATAAAAATGCTGCTTGTACTCCGCGATCATATGCTGCTCGTGCATCGCCTGACATCCATCCACGCGCTACAGCTTCTGCAATCAATAATAAACTTTCATGTCCTGTGATAAAATATACCGGTGTTGAAGGTCCAGTGACATTAGCGTCACTTGGCGTGGAATAATTATTTCTGACATCACCGAGCTCTTCTTCAACAACCGCACCTTGTGCTGGTCCAACTTGATCACCACTAGTAATAGCTGGATCATAATAAAAGTCGACTCGCGGATCCGCAGCGTCTAGCATACGTTGAATAACAGAGGCACTTCCTGAAATATTATTGTCTCCAATACCAGGAGTTGTCGAAACATCTCCACTGTAAAGTGGGTTTTCGTTTCCTGATGATCCAGGATAACTAATAAAAACATTTTCACCTTCTGATAAAAATTCAGCACCACTCATTTGCAATGCGCGAATTCCTTCTTCGGCGACAGTCGGCCGCGCTTCTGTCTGCCGCATGTAGATTCTTAATTTCAAAGTATTTCCAAATTTTCTCCACATTTCCATGTTACCACCGAGCATTAAATCCTCGTTTCCTGGAACGATACCACCTGGAGTGATTAATTCTAGTCCTTCATCAATTAATGGAATTAGTCGATCATAAACTTCCATTCCAGATTGATATGCCGGCTGCAAGTTTCCGTTTTTCCCATCCAATGCTTCATCAAAAGGAACTTGATCAAATAAATCGACCAACACTTGAATTTGATAAGCCATTAATAATTTGGCAACGGCCGCATGATTAACCAAGCCTTGCTCTAAGGCTTTTTCCTCTACGAATTTGTAGTCTGCCAACGCTCCTGCCCAACTATTCTGCCACCCAGCATTGGTCGAAGAGCCATTATAATTATATCGATCATATACTTCGTATTGTCCTGCAGCCGGCGATTGAGTCCAATACTGTGCTATAAAACCGCTCAACAGTGCAAAATCAATACCTATGGTTTGACCGGCATATAATTGTCCCGTCGGCAACGTCAAAGCTGCCGTGGACTCGACTGGATTATTTGGTGAATCATTAATATCTAGAGAATCGTCGCATGACACGAAACACATTCCCATAAATAAAAATGATAGTAAATATTTATTTTTCATCTTTTTCATTTCATTAATTATTTAAAGTGTTACGCGCAGGTTTATTCCATAGCTGCTTGTTGTCGGCAAAGTTCCGAATTCAAATCCCTGTAGATTTCCATTATTGCCATTACCCGCTGTAAATGAATTTACTTCCGGATCAATAAATGTATTTCCATCAGGTGTATGAATCCATAAATTACGGCCATAAATACCGAGTGACAATCGTTCAAACGGGAGTCTTTCTAAAAGTCTTGCTGGAATTTCATATGACAATGTCGCCTCCCGTAATTTGGTAAAAGTGGCATCGAGTACGAGTTCTTCTCCAAAACCATTCACGGCATTCCAATATGCTCTTACATTATTACTTGAGTAAGTAAGCGGTGTTGTATTTGGTGAAAATGTTCCATCACCATTATCCACCACAGAGAATGGAATAATAAAACGCTCTCTATCATTAAACGCCGTGGCTTTTGCAGAACCATTAAAAAATGTTTGGCTTACCGTACGACTATAAACAACTCCACCTTGACTATGCTCGACTAATGCCGACAGCGTCAATCCTTTAAATGTAATGCTTGAGCTAATTCCACCAAACCAATCGGGTTGTACACTACCGAAAAATGCTGGTGCCGGAGCAGCTTGAGGAAGCCCGTTTCCATCGACAATTAAATTGCCGTTTGGATCACGAAGCGCCGTTGGTGTTTGAATCACACCATATGGTTGACCTTCGACTGCATTAAATGTAAAGTTTGCAAGGCCGACTCCGATGGTTAGTTGTTCTGCATCATTTTCCGGAGTCAATAATGAAATAACTTCATTGTCGATTTTGGTGAAATTCGTCGTAATATTCCATTCGAAATTTCGCGTGCGAATTGGTGTTAAATTCAACACTATTTCAAAACCTTTATTGACCATTTCACCTGCATTAATGACTTGGAAAGTAAAACCACTTGTCGGTGCCGCTTGTGCATTTGTTAGGATTTGATCAACCGATCTACGATTAAAATATGTCGCGTCAAGTCCTACTCTATTTTTAAAGAATCGCGCATCAATTCCAAATTCTACTTCTTTTGTTCGTTCCGGCTTTAATTCAGGATTTCCGATACGGTTTCCTTGTGTAAATCCACCTACACCATTAAATGGAAAACCTGTTTGAGCAAAGTTTCCTGCGATAGGTGTTCCGGCAATTGTCGGAGAAAAGAAAACCGAATTTGTTAAATATGGCGGTGCGTCATTTCCGACTTCGGCATAACTTGCACGTAATTTCAAGAAATTCAAGCTACTCGTTGGTGATAAATCCAACATTTCTGACAGCACTGCACTTGTATAGACGGACGGATAACCGAAGGATCTATTTTCTTTTGGCAATGTAGACGACCAATCTTGTCGATACGTACCACCTACATATAGCCAATTTTGAAAGTCAAATTCCAACTGACCATATACTCCAAATAAACGACGTTGGAATTCCGTTACGGCTACAGATGCATTCCCGCTTCCGTTTGTAAAGTTTTCAAAATTTGGCAAGGTCGTTCCGATAACACTGGCAACAAATGATTTTCCACTTCGCTCATTGAAATTTGTTCCTACGATTAAGTTGGCACCAAAGTTCGAAGACAATTGTCTATTGTAATTCAAATTTGCCGTGACATCAAATTGTTTGTTTGTGTATGACTCATCACGAATGAAGCCAGGCTCATCAGAGCTTCCATTTGGGCTCAAAGCTGAAGCGATTCTTCGTTCTTTCACGCGACGTCTGTCATCACCTATGATATCAGCTCCAGCAGTCGTACTGATCGATAAGCTTTGATTTTCTGCCTTTATTAAATCATAAGAGAGATTAATATTTCCATAAAATCGATCCATATCTTTTATATATGAATCATTGAATAAATTGAAATATGGATTTTGAATAAACGGTGTGTAGTACCAATCAACTCCATTATAAATATTTGATAAATCACGTTGCTCGCGCAAACTGATGTCACGACTCGTTTGTAAGACTTGACTTAGCGGTGCCTCTCCTCCTTGCCCGTTAATCACCAAATCATTTTTTTGTTTGATGTAATTAAAAGACATCGATGAGTGGAAGCGATCTGAAAAATCATGAATACCACTAATGCTCACTGTATTCCTTTTTAAATCAGTATTTGCCAAAATGCCACTTTGATCAGTGAGTGATGTAGCAAGGCGAATAGATGACCCATTGGATCCGCCTGAAATAGCCAAATTGGTTGTAGAAACTTTACCGATATCAAAAAATTCGCGAACATTATCTTCGAGAGGTGAATATTCTTTGACACGTTGCTTGTTGAACAACTCGCTTGATGGATCGCCAATAATGGCACCATATGGACGCACGGAACCATCAAACGCATCACCCCAACTTTCCTGGTCATTCAAGGCATTTTGATTATCACCGTTCTGTCCTTGTCCAAATTGATTTTGCAATTCAGGCAATAAAAGCACACGTTCAAATCCAAATGATTGCCCGAGCTCTACTTTGAAGTTTTTATTATTTAATGACTGACCTTTTTTAGTGGTAATTAAAATAACGCCATTCGCTGCACGCGATCCGTACAAAGCTGCCGCGGAAGCACCTTTTAATACGTTGATCGATTCAATATCATTTGGATTGATATCGCTAATGGCATTACCACCATCGACAGAACCTGTTAAGACTCCGCCAGCATTATTCGATACATTGTTGACGGGTACTCCATCGATAACAAATAATGGTTCATTACTTCCCGTGAATGAAGACACACCTCGCAGTTTTACGTTTGTTGATGCACCAGGTGCACCCGAGGCCGTAATTAATTGCAGACCGGCAACTTTTCCTTTTAAGGACTCTAAGGCACTCCGCGTTTGTGTGGCTACGATTTCATCAGAATCAATTTGTTGAACTGAGTAAGATAGCGCCTTTTCATCGCGCGTGATACCCAAAGCGGTCACCACAACCTCTGTGAGCTGCACACCTTCTTCCATCGTGATATCCAATACGTTGCTCACGCCTATTGGGATTTCGCGCGAATCATATCCCGTATAACTAACCTCCAACGCGGTGGCGCCGTCGGGCACTTCAAGCGAATATCTACCGTCAATATCAGACACCGTACCGATGTTTGTTCCTTTGACGACGACATTGGCTCCAATCAGGGTCTCCCCGTTTTCGTCTGCTATAACGCCGGATACCGTACGTTGTGCAAACGTTACTGACGCACATAGCATCAGCAACAGAAAAATGTAACATTGTTTCATAATCAAGACTTTTATCAATAATTGGATGGTAAAACGCGAAGGGATGACAAACGATAAAGTAAAAAAAGGACACGCGTTAAATATTTCATAATACGAGCAAAGGAAATCCGATTTTTACACAAGTTGAAAATATGTTAATTAAATTAATGGCACAATAAAATAGGTTTCAATGTCTTGGAATCATCTGCTATAAAAAAGAATTGGACTACATCCATCGACATAGTCCAACTCAAATAAAAGTGGATATAAACTATAGCAATAATAGTTTAATATATGATCGCACACTAGTAAAGAAAGGACACTTAATAAATTAGTAACAGGACATTAACAGTCATAAAGTTTTATTTTAAAAAATAAAATTGCTCTATTAAACGATGTAAAGCCTCTAAAACACTGTTGTTTTCATTCATTTAAGCCGGCCATGATAGAGCTCAGCTGATTTTAAAATACTAATTGATTCCACACATTATACCTACGGCACAAAGCGTTGGCCTAGTATATATATTTACGAATATGTGGTACCAATGAGCCTTGAAATATTTTAATTCGGAAAGGGAGAGCGGACTATAGTTTACTTAAAATGTTAATCCAATTAATTTTCAATAGCCCTTTTGTGGATCTTCCTCTGGCTGAAGTCCGAGTTCCCTTGCGATCGTTAACAGCATGAGCGCTTGATTGGAACTGAAAATGTCTCAGCGGGACAAAATCTCGATAGTTTTTCTAATAATTTCCGTGCGTTTAGGTACACAATGTGTTACGCCGTGATGTTTTTACACATGGGACTTGAAAAGAAATATATGTTTTATCTGAGCAAAGGGAAAGTGGGCCTTAATTGACACCTTTGACTATTGCGCCTGTGCTCTTTCAGCCTTCAATTATAGGACCAAAGGCTAAGGAAGGGCAACGGTTTATGTTCGTATCTTTGAGAAGGTATTCAGACAGTCATTAAACCGAATAAATTGTGTATCGAATTTTATATCTCATTATGCTTATTGTCGTGATCTCGTGTGGAGAATCACATGATCGTACATCCAAGCCTCACACCTCCAATGAAACGACCAATTTCCCATCGAGTTTTGCAAAAGGACTAAATGCTCACGGGGGACTGGACAAATGGAATAGCTACCGAGGATTGAAGTTCTCTGTAGTACACAAACAAGACACGACTCGTCATACCATAGACTTGGGAACGCGAGATGAATTAATTGAAAAAGAAGGCCATTACAAACTTGGTTTTTCTGGAGATGACATTCATATTTATCCGGTTAAAGATAGTTTTCCAAATGAAAATCCAAAATTTTATCAAAATCTATTGTTCTACTTTTTTGGAATGCCTTTTGTCGTTGCGGACGAAGGTGCTAATCAAAAAGTGATCGAGGACGGTATCCTAGATGGAACATCATATGATCGAATTCTTATAACTTTTGGTGATAGCGTCGGTATTGCGCCAGAAGATCAATACGTCCTTTGGTTTGATAAAGAGACGCAGATGTTGCGATTGATTAATTATTCAGTCACATATTTTGATGCCTCGAAAGCTCAACAGTATAGTGCAATTGTGTTTAATCAATGGCAGGAAATTGATGGTTTGAAGATGCCAGCCGAGATGGTCGGTTACCGCTGGGAAAATGATCAACTTGGCGACGAGCGATACAGACGATATTTTATAGATGTGGATTTTGACGAAGATGCTCCCGACCCCACATTGTTCAAAGCCAAATAAATACCACGAAGTAAGATGAGAGGAATCATTTTCATATTTGCAGAAATACTCATGTTAGTCGTGATGACATATTTATTCTATTTCGACCCGACAGTAGAAAAATTACTCAAAGAATATTATCGCCTAGATACAATTGTTTCATTTTTATTCTTTTTAGTCATCGTAGATTTCTCTGTCCGTCTCATTAAATACTTCTATAACAGACGTCATAAGAATAGACCAGGTCGAAAGGACAACTTTCATTACGGTGTAAATAATATCGCAAAATTGATGGTCGGGGTTGGATTGATTGTGACACTTTTTGGTGTATTTGGAATCGACTTTAAATCACTCCTTACGTCATTGAGTATTGTCGCAGCTGCTATCGCCATTATTTCTAAAGAATTCATCTATGATTTTCTTGTTGGCATTTACTTCAGCTTTTCCCGAAACTTTGAAATCAATGACTATGTCAAAATTGGAGAACAAAAAGGCAAAATACAAGAAATCGATATGCTTAAAATCAAGCTATTGAATGATGATGACGATTTACTGATCATTCCAAATGCTAAGGTTTATCTCAGCGAAATCATCAATTATACCAAACGCGATATTCGCCTCATGAGTATCGACTTCCAGCTGGACCTATTGCGTTTGGAAAGTATAGAAGTGTTGGAAAGTGAACTCATTTCATCCCTGGAGGAATTTTCATCATACATCGAAGCTGATTCCTATACGCTTAAAATAGTGAATATGAAAAAAGACTATATCGATTTAAAATTTCAATACACATTAAAACAAATTGATCGCGATATTCAGAAGAGTATTCGTAAGTCTACTGTACGGCAAGTGTTCAATCACATTTCGAGTAAAGGTATTAATTAGATCGTTTGTATCAATCTACATAAACCAAACCAACGTTCTCATTCTTTAATGAGTCTTTAGAGACGAATGATGTAACATCTCACTTCTTAAATGTCAATCGATGAAATATATATTACTATTGGTCGCTTGCTCCTATTCAACAACGCTTTTCGCTCAGCATTCACCATACTTAGACTTTGAAAAAACAATAGATGATCATCCGGAAAAATGGATGAAATTTGGCAATGATGCATACACCACCGGGTCCGATACAACTTATAAACATCAAGGAACATACTCTGCCTTCATCAAAAAAACGAAGGAAGAATCCGGCTTTGGTGCTTTAGCATATAATATTCCTGCTGATTTTGGAGGCCGATTAATAAAACTTACAGGGCATGTAAAGACGGAAAATGTAACCGAAGGCTATGCCGGATTGTGGATGCGTATTGATCCTCAAGTAGGTTTCGACAATATGAATAGACGTGGTATCACCGGAACGACGGATTGGACGTATTGTGAAATTGAATTGGCGCTCAAGCCAGAAGAAGCTAGACAAATAATTGTCGGTGGCATCTTAACAGGAACCGGTAAAATGTGGGTTGACAATCTTTCCATTACTGTTGATGGAGTACCTCTTGCAGATGCAAAACCAAGAAAATTACTCCCTGCCGAAAAAGACACTTCATTTTCGACTAGCTCAACAATTAAATTTAAGAACCCCACTGAAGAAACCATACAACATCTAGATTTAATTGGCAAAGTCTGGGGACTACTCAAATACCATCACCCGAGTATTGGGGCCGGCAACTATAATTGGGATAAAGAACTATTCAGATTTTTACAAGTATATAACGAAAATATAGATCGAGATGACATAAGCAAGTTGTTAGTCGCTTGGATAGATCAGTACGGCCAGATTGAAAATTGCGAATCATGTGCCGAAGAATCTCAAAATATCTACATAAAACCTGACTTCATATGGCTTTTTAATCCTATAATATCAATCGAATTAAAATCATCGCTTGAACACATAATAAAAAATAGACACCAAGGCTCCCACTATTACATTGATATGAATGAATATGTTGGCAACCCTATTTTCAAGCATGAGGCGTCATATTCGGACATAAAATATCCAGATGATGGCTATCGGTTATTAACACTTTACAGATATTGGAATGCCATTCAATATTTCTTTCCATACAGACACTTAATAGATTCAGATTGGAATGACGTATTGTATAAATATATTCCTGAGTTTATAAATGCAAAAGACAAGCTGGCTTTTGAGTTGATCACCACTAAATTAATAGGTGAAATATCAGATACACACGCTAATCTTTGGGGAGGTGCAAATGCCATGAAACGCTGGAAGGGAGAATATTTTGCGCCATTTCATGTGCGTTTTATAGAGGACCAACTGGTCGTAGTTGATTATTTTAATCCTGAACTTCAAGAAAGCTCGGAATTAAAGGTGGGTGACATTATCTCAGAAATAAATGGCATAGCTGTAGATGAACTAATATCGATCAAAAAACCATACTACCCGGCTTCAAACGAGCCAACTCGGCTGCGTGATATCGCTGCAGATTTATTACGGTCTCAAGATTCCGTGATACAACTTAGTTATTCACGTGATAACCACTCAAAACAAAAAAGTCTTAAGTTGTACCAGAGAAATAAATTAAATATGTATCGCTGGTATCCTAAAATTGAAAAACCATGCCATAAGTTTGTTGACGAAGAAATTGGTTACGTAACTCTACAAAATATCAAAGATGAAGATATCCCCATTATTAAAAGTAGATATCGAAATACACGAGGTATAATCATCGATATCAGAAATTATCCATCAACCTTCGTACCATTTTCCTTGGGGACTTATTTATTGTCAGATTCTACGACATTTGTCAAATTCACACACGGAAACGTGAATCGACCTGGAGAATTTTCCTTTTCAAAAGAAATAGCTATTCCTGGAAGCGACAATCCATACAAGGGCAAAGTTGTGGTGTTAGTAAATGAACTTTCACAGAGTCAAGCTGAATATACAACTATGGCTTTTCAAGCTGGTCCAAACACAACGGTGATTGGTAGCATGACTGCGGGTGCAGATGGGAATATTTCGCGACTATCTCTTCCAGGTGGCATGAGCACAATCATCTCTGGCATTGGTGTGTATTACCCAGATGGCCGTGAAACACAGCGAATTGGAATTGTCCCGGATATTATAGTCCACCCAACAATATCAGGTATTCGCTCGGGCGAGGACGAAGTGTTGAATGCTGCGATCAATTTTATAAAAAATTAAAAAGACAAATTTGAAGCGTATCAATATAAACGAAAGTCTTTCTTTATCACGCATTATACACGGCTATTGGCGAGCCTCCGATTGGAATATGACAATCAAGGAAATGTCTCACTTTATTCAATCAACTATTGAGTTAGGTGTTACATCATTTGATCATGCAGACATTTATGGTGACTACACATGCGAAGCTTTATTTGGCAATGCGTTTCAATTCACTTCAATTCCGCGAGATAATATTCAAATAATCACTAAATGCGGTATCAAATTAAAATCAGAAAAATACGCTGGTCGTACGATTAAAACATACGACTATTCAAAAAACTATATCATCAATTCTGCTGAACAATCCATTCGAAACTTAAAAAGTTCATATATTGATGTTTTACTTTTACATCGACCTTCACCCTTTTTTGATCCTGCAGAAGTTGCAGAAGCATTTTCAATATTAAAAGACCAAGGACTTGTTCGAGCGTTTGGAGTTTCAAATTTTCTACCTCATCATTTTGAGTTACTTCAGACATACGTGGATGAGCCGTTAGTGACAAATCAGTTAGAAATATCTCCCTATTGCCTTGAGCATTTCGAAAATGGAAATTTGGATTTTTTATTGAAGAATAAAATAAAACCGATGTCATGGTCGCCTTTAGCTGGTGGGCAATTATTTAATCCAAATGATGCGCGGACAATTCGTCTTCATGAAGTTGTTTCTGAGGTTGCGGACGAGTTAGGTGTTGGTGCTATAGAACAAATCGTGTATGCGTGGCTACTAAAACATCCGACACAAATTATGCCTGTCATTGGCACCGGCAAATATGATCGTTTGAAGCTCGCTTGTAAATCACTATCAATTGACTTATCTATGGAGCAATGGTATCGAATCTATATAGCATCCACAGGTCAAGAGCTACCATAAATACTACATCATCGAGCGAACATCATACTTAATAACTCGATCTCATTGATATCGATTTTAGCTGATGCATTTATCGTAGATTTGAGATTTCCATGAAAGAACATTTACTTATTCTTGTCGGACTCGGTAGCGTGATATTATTAATGTCATGGCTGCCATCTGTTTCCAGGCGGCTAAGAATTTCTTATCCCGTAATCGCCCTTTTAATCGGTTTCTTTCTATATTATTTAGAAATTCCACTCGATTGGCCGGATCCCTTTTGGCCCGACAAGCATGTGATGTGGATGAGTGAATTGATCGTCGTCATATCGTTGATGACAGCTGGATTGAAAATACCTACAAAAAAATCATTCGACTTTTGGAAAATTCCCTTAAAACTTGTGTTTATCGCTATGCCGCTCACTATGATAGGCGTGTACTTTTTGGGCACAGAGTTCTTAGGTTTAAGTTTTTCAAGTTCAATATTATTAGCTGCAGTTATGGCGCCGACAGATCCGGTATTAGCTGCAGAAGTTCAACTAGCTGCACCGGGAAATCAAGATGGCAAGGCTGATAAAAGCGAGTTTGCCTTGACCGCCGAAGCTGGATTAAACGACGGCATGGCATTCCCGTTTACATTTTTAGCAGTTTTAATTATTCAGGCCGGAAGTTGGGAAGCATTTAATCTCACTGGATGGATCGCGAATGAGTTTTTTCTGAAACTCGCTATCGGGTTAGTTGCAGGTTATGTTTTTGCTAAAGGTGTAATCTATTTGCACTATATTCTTCGCGACTATATGGGTATCAAAACATATGATGGCCTGCTGGCGTTTGCCATGGCCATAGTCATATATGCTGCAACCGAATTGCTACATGGATATGGATTTCTAGCTGTATTCATCGCAGGCCTTACATTGAAAAACAGTGACTTAATAAAAAGCAAATACAAGCATAAATTGCATGACTTCGTTGATGAAATAGAGCGTGTTATACTCGTGATTTGGATTACACTTTTTGGTGGTAGTATTATGAACGGCATCTTGGATATTGCCAGTTGGAAGGGTTTTTGTTTTGCGCTTATTTTATTATTCGTCATCAGACCAATATCAGGATTGGTAACATTAGTCGGACACGGTGGATCTATCAAGAAAAAGTCAGTTATCGGTTTCTTTGGTATTCGCGGCATAGGATCTTTATTTTATATTTCATGGGCTTTTGTGATGATAGGAGATTATGATGATAAGGCATACTTATATTCAGTAGTCGCTATAGTGATTCTGACTTCGATTGTCATTCACGGCTTATCGGCGCCTTTTGTTTTTCTGCAAAACAAAAAAGCGAATGAAGAAAATAATTTATAATTTATTTCACACGATGCACGTGCGTGTAAATATTGAAGCCCGATTCTTTTAAAAATCCAATGAGTGTAATGCCGAGTCGATCGGCCACTTCTACTGCTAAACTAGACGGCGCGCCGACAGCAGCCACGACTGGTATTCCCGCCATTCCCGCTTTTTGCAATAATTCAAAACTAGCCCGACCACTCAATAATAGAACATTTTTATCCAATGGCAGCGAGTTTTGCTGAAACGCATGACCAATTAATTTATCCAGCGCATTGTGTCGTCCTACATCTTCACGAATGAACATTAATTCGGCTTGAACATCAAACAATGCCGCTGCATGAATACCGCCCGTATCAGAAAAAACAGATTGGTGTTCGAGTACCGTCGACTGTAAATGAAATAATTTATTGCCTTCAATGGAAAAGTTGTCAGGCTGAATTTCATAAATCGTTGTGGTGTGAATCGAATCGATCGAGGCTTTACCACAAACACCACAACTCGACGTGGTATAAAAGTTTCGCTCCAATGATTTAATGTCCAATTCTACATTTTCATGAAGGGTAATCCAGGTCGTATTAGGTCCTAATTGTGAGGCATCTTTTACAGCATCTATCGAAGTCAACATACCTTCAGTAAATAAAAAACCCAATGACAAATCAATATCATGACCAGGTGTTCGCATCGTAATGGACACGGGTTTTGGCGCACCTTCATTTATCTGCGGATGCAATATTCTAATCTCCAAAGGATCTTCTATAGCTATAACGTCGTCTACAATAGTTTGATCCGCTTCACTATATTTTTTAATATGAACTTTTTTTACTTGATCATCCATGCCCGCTGCTGCTAAATTAATATGTGTATAAAGATGCCATTAATATTTATACCGACGTGAAAACAGAATGGACTTTTTTATTCCGTTTACATACCGAGTATTTACCATCAGAAAGTGACTTAAGAGTATTGAAATTCCCAAGTCACTTTCTGATGAGTATAAAACTCAATTTAGCGGTAAAAGTTGATCGAGTATAGGTTCTAACTTCGCAATCATGATCGGCACGGCCGTACTATCAGATGGTCCACCTGAAAGCGCAGCGACGATGACACCCTCGCTATTTGTAATTAACGTTGTCGGAAAACCCCATGGAGATTCAAACGTATCCATCACAATAGCTGTTCCGTCAGAGACCATATCAAAATTAAATGGATGCCGTGTCAAAAACTCTTGGATATGGTCTTCACGATCCGTGCCGATGGCCAAATAATTAATTTTATCGGTACCATATTTTTCCTTTATAAAATTAAAAGCTGGCATTTCTGCCACACATGGCGGACAAGTCTCAAACCAAAAATTAATAATATTTATTTTCGAACTGAAGTAGTCATCATCAATAGTTTTACCGTCCATTGTTTCGGCATATAGCGATGGAAGGGTCGAACCAAGAATGCATTTTTTTGGAATCAACTCGATTTTATGCATTTCGCCGCTTATGGGATCTTTCCAAGTTGTGACTTTGACACTATCCCTACATCTTTTCATCGCTTCACCATAATTCAAATTCCATTCATCAAATATTAGTCGGTCCTCGGTTGACAAGTGTGTGATGTGACCACCATCGACATACCACGTTTGCGAATGATACAAGTCAACTGGTTTACCGAGCAATTGCCGCTCAAGGATTGAAATCGAAAGACCTTGCTCCAGACCTCGATTAATGTAATATCGATTATCATCATCCTTCAGCTTAAAAACTATGTCATAAGATCCCGCATCATAGATTTGCTCAACCTCGCCGGTAACATGGCGAGACGTATTTCTTGATGTATCCACAGGCGTACATGATATCAACGTGCGCATGATCAACGCCATAAACATGATAGACAGCAAGCTTTGTAGCACAATGTAACTATCATGCGATTTCATCGGTATTTTCATAAAAAGTCGCGCCATATCCTATACTCGGTCATTTGACTGAACCAAACACTTAAATATACCGTTCTGTTCTCTATGAATCAAATGATGAGATTGATTGCCGCGGCGGCGATGTGCTTTTTTAGCATAACTTTTGCGGGCGCACAAGATGTGGTCGGTGTTTGGAAGACCATTGATGATCAAACAAACTTACCCACTTCGCATGTAGAAATTTATAAAAAAGGGAACACCTACTTTGGTAAAATCGTGGATATTCTTCGAGATGATCCAAATGCTTTATGCACCAAATGCGATGGCGATTTGAAGAACAAACCTATCATGGGTATGGTAATTCTCAGCGATATGGTCAAACAAGATTCGGAAACTTGGACAAGTGGATCCATCATTGATCCCGAATCTGGTAAAGAATATAAATGTAAAATTTATTTAAAATCTAACCTTTCCCTCACATTACGAGGCTATATTGGCGCACCGCTATTTGGGCGTTCGCAAGAATGGATCCGTATAAAATAATATCAAAAAAACTTTTTATCTAATATTTAAATTAATTTTTTTAGCATGTCAAAAAACAAAACGTGGTTAATTACTGGTTGCTCATCTGGATTTGGTCGTGAACTCGCAAAATATGTCGCAGATCAAGGTGATCGAGTTGTTGCAACTGTTAGAAAAGAGTCGCAAATCGAGGAAATAAATAATTTGAGCTCCGGTCATATCGATTCTATATTGATGGACGTAACAAATACTGATCAAATCAATAAAGGAATTTCTTACATTAATGAGAAATATGACGGAGTCGACGTATTAGTCAATAATGCCGGATATGGAGAAATAGGTCCTATTGAAGAAATATCCGATGAAAAAACATTGAAGCAAATCGATGTCAACGTCCATGGGCCTATTCGATTGATTCGCGCTGTCTTACCAGCCATGCGAAAACAAAAATCAGGGCACGTCATTAATGTGACCTCAATTGCCGGGATGCGCGGTGGTGCAGGACTAGGCATTTATAACGCTTCAAAATTTGCGCTAGAAGGCGTAGGTGAAGCATTGGCAGAAGAGGTTAGGCACTTGGGCATCCATGTCACAAATGTAGAACCAGGACCATTTCGAACCAAGTGGGCCGGGGAGTCGGCGACGTATTCTGCTGAAATTCATCCGGACTATAAATTATCAGCCGGTGTACTTATGGAAACCTTGCATGAAAAGAACGGTAAACAACCAGGTGATCCAGTCAAAGGCGCTGAGGCGATGTTTAAATTAACACGCTTAGAAAATCCTCCAGTGCATTTACCTATTGGTAATTTTGCTTACGAAGCCTCATTAAAACATTTGGAAAATGTATCTGAGGAAATTCGGGCCTTTGAACATATCGGTCGCCGTACTGATTTTGATGAATAAATATATGAACTTCGGTGATGATTAGCCATTAAAAATCATCACCGAAGTCATCACCAAAATCGTCTTTGAAAAAATTATCGTCTGAATTATCGCGAATAATTTTGGTTGGATTATTTATTTCATATTCTTCGCAGTCGATTTCGATACCGAGATCATTGGCTGGTTTTTCAAATCGCAATGAAGAATTGTAGTCAATACCCGACGTATTTTCAAGCGATTTTAAGAAATTTGAGAAAAATGGTCTAGCCATGCGCGAGCCTTGGCCGTTTGCAAAACTTCTAAAACGTATCCATTTATCTTCACCGCCAACCCATGTTCCGACGACGAGGTCGGGCGTGATGCCCATGAACCAACCGTCCGTATGGTCATTGGTGGTTCCTGTTTTGCCTCCGTAGTCGGACTTCACTCCAGAGAAGCCGCCGGCGGTGCTAGTCGCATATTTTAGCATGTCGACCATGACATAGTTTCTTTTTGGATCAAGTACGATTTGCTCTTCGGGCGTGGCGTGGTAGATCACTTTGCCGTTTTTATCTTCTATTCGTTGAATGGTGATAGGCTTATTATACACCCCATCATTCGCAAACGTGGCATAAGCGGCGGTCATTTCCATCACGGTCAAGTCAGCTGCACCGAGGGCGATGGATGGCTGGGCGGGTATGCGATATTCACCTGTTGCTCGTCGCGAGCTGCTATCCAAGCCCATGTTGTGGATCAATCCGCGGACTGCACGTGTATCGCCAAGCTGCTTCATCAAATATACCGAAGCCGTATTCATCGATTGTCGGAGTGCCTCATATAAGGTTAGTGATTCTCGGCTATATTCTCCACGCGCATTTTTTGGCGTCCAAGGTTTGCCCAATTGGAAATTACCTTCACCTGGCGTAATCGTATAGGGAACATCTTCAATTTTAAAACATGGCGAGATTCCTTTAAAAAATATCGCAGACGAATAAATAAATGGTTTGAATGTCGACCCGACTTGACGATCGGTCCGCACATGATCGTATTTAAAATATTTATGATCGATACCTCCAATCCAAACCTTGACATGGCCATTTCTTGGATTCATAGCCACTATTCCAGTTTGCAGTAGCATGCGATGATATCGTAATGAATCCAATGGCGTCATGACCGTATCTCGTTCCATATTTTTATCATATGAAAAGATGGTCATTTTTGTTTTTTTATTAAATGCTGCATCAACTGCCTTTTCAAATTCATCCCAACCATTTGCCATGGTATTCCATGCTTCGCTCTTTAATATTTTCGTATATTTTTCTGCGAGATCGCGACTGATATATTTTATAGACAAGAGTCGTGTAATTTCTCCCTTATTTTTATGCGCTTTTTGCAGTCTAACCAAATCTGCTCCACGGAGAGACAGATCAAAATCTTTTTCAATGGATTCTATCTGTTCTCCAAATCGCGATTGAAGCATGTTTTGATACCTGTCTGTTGATTTTAATAATTTATCAAATGCATCCGCTTTGAGATCTAGATCGATTTTCCCATCGTCATATGTCCATGGGTTTTTTCCTTTCCACTCGGCGAAATATTTTTCTTGTGTTGGCTTCATGTGTTCGATCATCTTTTGCTCAGCGAGCTTTTGCATTTTATGATCAATTGTCGTATAAACTTTGAGGCCGTCACGGTAAATGTTGTATGTGGAGCCATCCGGTTTTTTATACAGTTCGTCACTGAGCAAGCGACGTAAGTCTTTGGCTAATTCAGCCCGAAAATATGGTGCAACTCCAGTGATATGGCTACTCCGTTTAAAATCAGAAATATCTACATCAAGTGCCATTAAAGAATCGAGTGCAGGTTCTGAAATTAAATCTGCACCTTCCATTAAATACATGACAGTATTGCGACGATCTTTTGCGTTTTGCGGAAATCGGTCAGGGCGATACAGCGACGGATTTTTTAACATACCGATGAGTAATGCTGACTCTTGAATTGATAAATCTTCCTGGTTCTTTTTAAAATAGGTTTCTGCCGCCGCCTGTATACCGTGTGAATCGTTGATAAAATCAAATTGATTCAAATACATCGCGACAATTTCTTCTTTCGTATAACTGCGCTCTAGTTTGACTGCAGTAATCCACTCTTTAAACTTTTGCAATGATCGCTCTATGAGGTTTCGTGCAGGTCGATCCGTATAGAGTTGCTTCGCTAATTGTTGCGTGATCGTACTTCCACCACCAGAAGATGATTGTTGTAAAATTCCCGTTTTGACGGCCACACGTGCCAATGCCTTGAAATCAATACCTGTATGACTATGATAACGCCTATCCTCAGTTGCAATCAACGCATTGATTAAATGACGGTTTAGGTCTTCATACTGAACTGGAATACGATTTTCTACATAGTATCTGCCTAGTAATTCACCTTTTGCCGCATAAATATCCGTGGCTAATTCAAAATCCGGATTTTCTAGTTCTTCGAATGAAGGCAAATCCGTTTTCGCTAAGAGAATAAAAAATAGCGCCAGCGCAAAAACACCAAGGATAAATATACTCCACATCCATATCACATATTTGCGATACGAAGGCTTATCATTTGTTTCTTTTTTATTTTTTTTAATTCGTTGTGCCATTTTATTTATTTCCGTGTTTGCAATGTAAATTCATCCTTTTGCAGTAAATCAATACAAGAGACTATACTATCACGAATGACATTTTCATTAATAATTTGATCTGTCAAAACTACTCCAATCGATGAAATAAGCGTAAATCGAATATTACCGCTTTTATTTTTCTTATCTAATTTAATCAACTGAATCAATTCAGGGATGTCATTTTCATTGGGAATAAATGTACAAGAGCCAGTCATATACTTCGCTATTTCCATAAATTCCTGTTGAGATAAACCCGATTGTGTTGTAGATAGTTCGGCGGCGACAATCATTCCCAATGCCACTGCTTCACCGTGTCGAATATCAAGATGACGTGAGAGAGCCAAATGTTCCACTGCGTGTCCGACGGTATGACCGAAGTTCAATGCTTTGCGGATACCAGACTCTAACGGATCTTGGCGAACAATATTTTGTTTAATCTCAACAGATCGCTTCACATCAGCCGCAATATCCTGGTTTTCATGATCAACATCGCGCTGTCCTAGATCTTCCCACAGTGGTCGATCTGCAATAATCGCGTGTTTGATCAATTCCACATATCCATTTTTCCATTCACGAGCTGGCAATGTCTTGAGGAACATCGAATCGATGAAAACTCCTTTGGGTGATTGAAAGAGCCCCACCATATTCTTGTAATGTAAAAAATCGATGGCAGTTTTTCCTCCAACAGACGCATCAACCTGAGCCAAGAGACTTGTAGGAATTTGAACCATATCCATCCCGCGCATGTATGTGGCTGCGCAAAAACCACCCAAGTCACCGACGACTCCACCACCGAGATTGATGAATAGGCTGTGTCGGTCAGCCCCATGATCTATCAGCGCACGCCAAATCGATTCGCAAGTCGACATAATTTTATGTTCCTCACCTGCCGACATAGTCAAAAGATGAAAAGAATAATCCTCAAAAGCTTGTTGAAATAATGGAAAACAGTGTACAGACGTGTTTGTATCACACAAGACAAATAGCTGACTGTATGAAGCCAAATCTATGACATCGGCTAGCTGTTTGACCGCACCGAAATAGATATTTTCAGATTCTAGATGCACTCGTCAAAGGTAGGTGATTTGAGTGGATGAAAAAGTTTAGGGACATGCTTTCAAAAGTAGATTTGCCGGTAACATGACCCATCTACCCTACCGGATCAACATCCAGCACCTTATACGTACTCCACGCTTGCGGCCGGTCTACAAAACCAGACTTCGTTTGCGCCCATACGCTTTTGAATAAATCAGATTGACGATATGTATCCAAATCGGCTTTAGAATCCCATTTACTATAGGTGTAGAAAATATTGGTGTGGCGTTCGTCTTGCCACAACTCCAGTTGCTGACAACCGGGTGAACTTCGAATTAATCCTGATTTCTGCTCAAATAATTGTTCAAACTCTGAAACAAAATTTGGATCAAATACCATTCGTACAATTCTAGTCAACATTAATCTTGGAATTTAATTTGAATTACATCGCCCTTCTTGATGCCAAGTAGTTCATCTGCCCGCTGCAAATTAACGGCAATCTCCAAGTAATCCTGTGAATTAAAACTACACAAGGGTGATCCTATATCTACCTGCATATAATGGGCTGAAATTTCATGGATATGTTCGTGGCGATTAAAGTACAGAGAAAATGAACGGTCATTTCGAATTCGATCGAAATCCGTTTTTTTAATATTTACAATAACATTTCCATAGCGATCAACAAATATGACCGAACCACGAATTTCATTAGTGGCGGTCACGGGTTGCAAAATTAATTTTCTGCGAAAATCTGTTATCTCTGTCCCTATCTCATCTGGTGAATGGCCCTCACAAATGCCCTTGATGATTTGTCCGCATATATCGGTATAATGGTCATCTGTATTTCCAATAGAATAGATCGGCACATCCAAATCTTCGAACACTAATGAGAAAATTCCATTATCGGGCCCAATAAATAACTGATCATCCTGTTGAAAATAAACGATCCGATTGTCCATTTCATAGTAGTTCAACACGTTGACCAAGTGAATCGTCTTAGCCGGAAATTGCGCGTAGGACGAACGCAAAATAAAAGCGGCCTCGTCAATATCGAACGGCGTGATGTCATGTGACACATCGACGATACTGATATCACGACATGCGGACAAGAGCGCACCTTTGAGCGCTGCCGTGCGATATCCTTTCGTGCCAAAATCCGTGATAAGCGTAACTAAATGCATCACCCAAAGATAGAGAAATACGACCATTGTGACGAAAAGGTCCAACACAGATTTAAACGTCGCACCATCTCTTCTTGAAAGCCTAATTTAAAGTTTAACTTATATTTGTTTTGACTACCGATTCATTGCGTCGGGGCATTATTTATATGATCTAATCAAAAAGCCATGCAACAAATAAAAAAAATTACAACCATCGCACTCATGTTCTTAACGACATTAAGTTTTGCATGTTCATGTGCTTTTGAAGATGAGCTAAGTTTGTCCGATCTTTTGCGCATGGACTATGTATTTGAGGGCAAAGTGCTCAACGTGGAAATGACGAATAAAAAAAATGATTCCCCCTTTGAATTTCATCGAAAAAAAATAACGCTGTCCGTTTTAAATCTTTATAAAGGCCAAGACATTCGAGAAACAGTTGAAATCTATACAGCTTCAGATGGTGCAGCTTGTGGCGTGGGATTCAATACAGGAGAAACCTGGATCGTCTGGGCGTACATGAACGACAATAAAATCAGCACTGATATCTGTACACCTTCTTCTCTGATGAGTCGACAGCGCGCCACCAAACAAATACCGCTTTTGAAAAAATATAAAAAGAAAAATTCAAAACAAAGCTTCCAGTGGAAATCTAAAACTGGCATGTGTCGAGGAACTGGTGAAATGACTTATGGAAAACCTCAAGGTCATTGGTCGCACTACTTTGCGAATGGACAAATAAAATCAACGGGATACTATATCAATGGCGAAAAAAGTGGCATTTGGAAATATTACCACTCAAAAGAAACTTCGGAAAGTATCTATGAAAGACTATTCAAGGAGCATTCACAAACATCGATATCCAAGACACCGGATGAAGGCCTTGTCTATAAAATGGTTTTATATGACAGAGGAAAGAGAGTCGAAACCAAATTCGCCTGGCCTAATTAATTCTTATCCTTGTCTTTTCGCTTATATTTTCCAGACTTCCATTGGTCAATGAATTTTTTCCAAGCCAACGGATTTAATATATTCATCGGTCTCGTTTGCCCTGCTGAATAATATTCTTGTTGCTTTTCTTTTAAATATTCATTGAAATTTTCGCGGCCATCGAGTGGAAGCTCTTCCCGTAATTGTGTCATGATTTTATCTCCAAGATTAGCACGGGCACGCTCTTCCAATTCATCTGTGACGTCCATCGCTGCAAACTCAATATCAAAATGTTCTTTACTCGGCCATGGTAATATGACGATAGGATCAAAATTAATCGTGTCCTCGGCCATCATAATCATTGAAAAATATTTGTTTTCCTGTAGCGTGTCAGGAATGCGAATAGTCACGTCAGCAAACCCGAGATATTTGAATACAATCGTTTCCGTACGTCGAACCGGTATCGAAAAGAAGCCATCAAAGTCAGAAACTGTTCCCCGCGTGGTGCCATCGATATACACGTTGGCATACGTCAGCGGCTTCATCCCGCTTTTGGTTTCATTGAAGATTTGACCTGAAAACTGGATCACTTTTGATGTGTCGTTCTGAGCATTCGCTGAAAAAGCGATCATGAAAATGAGAGATAGTATGGCTATATATCGCATATCGTGTTGGTATTTCCTTTGATTAAACGAAGATAAAGAACTGAACAGCAATCCGTAGGTGTGATTAACGCAGGTTTAACGATTGAGTTAAATGATTGGTTGAGTCAGCCAAATTACAGATCGTCCGTACTGCCAAAGATCGTATCTAAATTTGTGCTCAATGTGAAATGACTAGCGGCAGCTTGGGTATGAAACTTACCGAACCCATAATCGACCCGGAACTTACCAAGCTTGAGACCCAATCCGAAAGAAAATCCAGCCAACGTACGAAAGTCCGATAATCGCAACTCCTTGGCACGCAAGTGATTATATGCTAGTCGGACATGGACATTTTCTTTCTTTCCGATATACATCTCACCACTGAAGACAAGATGTCGAAATAGATCTTCCACAAAGCCAGTATTGTCTTCCGGTTGCAACGCGCCTATCGGATTATTGTCAGGCCGATCATTCGGATCATCGTAGACGATATCCCACTGATGTAAATGATGAGCTACGATCGAAAACCGAAATGGCAAATGCTCCAAACGTCTTGAATAGCCCGCTTGAATATCAAAGGGCACCGATTCCCGCTCGTCCGCAAATGTCGATAGTTGAAAACCGGCATTTTTGATTACGAGGGTGAACGCCATATTCTTATCATCATTGTGAAAGAAAGCCGCAGCATCAAATGTCAATCCCCAACTTGAGTATGTTTCATATTGTGAATTGATGATGCGTGTGTTGACTCCAAGACGAAGACGCTCGTACAGATCTTTAGAGCCACCGATCGTCAGCGCCAACTCTTTTGCATCGAAGTTTCCCTCGACCACACCGAGCGTATTTGTCAATTGAAAATCACCATAGTTGATGAATTGCAGTCCAGCATGCAGATTAGCTTTTAGCTTTTCAGATGTGAATCCATAGGCCAGCGACCCTCTAGATATGTCTGATAAAAACAGATCATAACTCACCTGAATCGATTTGTCGGCATCGGCGGACAATGCAGCTGGATTGTGATATGCGGCACCAAGATCACCATCGGAGGTCGTGATAAAATATTCACCGAGGGCAGTGGCGCGAGCATTTTGTGGCAGATTGGTAAACTCATAAACGTGTTCACCACCGATTTGAGCTAGCCCTTTAAATGCACTCAGAAGCGCAATAATGACGAGCGAAAGGCGCATATTACTTAGCAAGCTGTTGGTCATATTCATAGACATTACATCGATTTGTCACCGCCTACCCAATCTGCCAAGCACGCGCGGTCGTCTTATTCTGCTGATTCTTTTTCCCAAACGGTGTGGCAAACGCCGTTTGTACAGTTCATTTTCTTTATTAACGTACCTGACTCATTAAATAGTTGGAGTGGACCTTCTTCAAATTCGCCACCCTTGTATTCTCCGGTCGCTTTTAGATTGCCATTTTCATAATATTCTTTGAACGGGCCGTTTTCAAGATTGTCCTTCATCGCCACTTCATCTCTGACGGCGCCATCTTCATAGTATCGTTTCCACACGCCTTCCATCGATCCGTCTTTATATTCACCTTCAGACTTCAATTGACCATTTTCGAAATACTTTTTATACGATCCGTGGTAGGTATTATTGGCATGCGTTTCTTCTATTTGAATCTCACCTGATGGAAAATAAATCCGTCTGTAGCCTTCTAACTTTCCATCGGTAAACTGCCCTTCTTGGTATATCGAACCATCTTCCCGATATGTTTTAATTGTACCGGTTTTTTCACCGGGATATTCTTCAAGGTTGCCAATGAATTTTTCTTCCGGTGTACAAGATATTATTAAGCCGATCAACATGACCGATAGAAAAACCTGTTGAATAAATTTGTATTGTGATATTTTCATAGCATATAAAATGTATAAAAATTATTGGATGTTGTGCATTAACGTTAAAATGTAGTAATAAAAAAAGGCCATACAGTTGATGTATGACCTTTTTTAAATCGTTTAATAGTAAGTATATCGATTATCTGAAATCTCAGATTCTTCGCGCACGGCCGGCCACAGTTTAGTGTTGACTTCGCGTTTGCTGATCGATGAAAATAGTTTTTTAGAAGCAGCTATATCTGCCACTGGAGGGGCGGCCACTTTTTCACCCATGCGTATGTAATATACACCGTCTTTTCCAGCAATAGGCCCAAGCGTCTCACCGTTTTGAAGTCCAAATGCTTGTCCTAACACCTCGGGCTCGTTGCCCATACCAGGCACAAATCCGCTTGCCAAACCGACATTTGTGGCTTGTTGAACTTCCACACCATATTGTGAAGCGGCAGCATTCATATCAGTACTTCCAAGATCACTGATTATCTTTTTTGCTTTTTTCTCATTTCGTACGAGTGGTCCGACTTGACCTCTAACGGCGGATACGCCTGGCAAGTCTCCATCATTTACTTCAGATAAACCGACTAAGATGTATTTTGAATTATGAAATAAATTTGGGTCTTTATAAATATATACGTCAGGTGACGTTTCTCCTGTTTTGATTCCAGGCGTAAATAACCATCGAACAATTTCTCTAGATGTCGAGCTTTGGTCCAATTCTGGAAATGTAAAATCATTTTGTTTTATCGGAGGTGTCACTGATAACTCACCGACTTGGCGTAAATTTTCTAATCCAGTATTTTGACTAATAAGATCGAATATGCGATCGTATTCAGCATTCTGCGTTTCTTGACTTGGTTTGATATTTTCAAAAATCAAACTAAATTGAACACCTTCTTCATTCGTCTCGAATTTACGGTCAGTCACTTCAACTAAGTGAAGTCCAAACTGCGTTGCTATTTTATACAGTTTACCTTCCTCAGCTTTATAAAAGATCAAATCATCGAATTCTTTTACCATACGGCCCGGTGCGCTATAACCGAGATCACCGCCCGATGTCTTTGTACCATCTGTTCCGAAGCGCTGAGCAGCCTTCTCAAACGTGGTTGTTCCCGCCTCAATTTCGCGTTTTAGAGAATCGATTAAATCATTTGCTACGACGAACTGCTCTTGCGTTTGAACTTGACGAAGAATGTGTCTTGACTGCACAGAATCAGGTATCACTTTTCGATCTAGGACTTTGATCACTTGGTATTGACCATTGGTCAAGTACGGTCCGTAGAGGGAACCAATTTCCAAGTTCATAGCCGTATCTTTCAGCGCTGGTGGTATTTGATCAGCTTTAAAATAAGTCGCATTATAGATCCCACGATTATTTTGAGCGAATACGGAGTCATTCTCTGCAGCAGCCATTTTAGCTTTTCGCTCCATCATTTTATCGTAGATGTCCATCGTGTCTTGCTTAGTAGGGAATACATCAAATGTGATATACTCAGCTACGCGTGTCTCCTCGTTTTGCTTGAATGTCACCGGGTTAGCGCTCACATACGATGAAATGTCTGCGTCTGTCACTTCCACGTCGCTATCATTGACGGCGGTGAATGGAATCTTTACATAGTCAAAATTGGCCGTAGCTTTTTGTTCTGTATTTCTGATTTCAGCCATCCACGAAGGCGTGTATAGTGCTTTGGCCACCATCGCGTTGATTTTACTTTGCTTGCGATTGCTGATGATCTCTTTTTCCTGTACTGACCAGTAGCTACGTTGGCTTGGGTCGATTTCACCGGATTCGATACGCTGACGCATATTATTGAGCGTCTGTCGATCAACTTGTCCAGTTTGCTGGTTAGAAAATCGTTGTGTGATGATCGGGCTCAAGTTCTGTCCAAACTGAAGTTCCATCAACTCATCGCGACTAACGCCTATACCGAGTTCTTCGGCGTATTGCCCCACGAGTGTTTTCTCGACGTAGTAGTTCCAAAGGTAGTTTCGGTTTGCAAACGTATTTCCGCCACCCGTGTACAAGGCAGTTTCTGATCGTTGAAAATCTTTATAGTCGATTGCCTCGCCATTCACCGTTCCGAGCGTAAAGTCACCAGCAGCCTGTCTGTTTCCTGAGCTCGTCATGTCCATGAGCACAAATGCTGCCAATGCGAAGCCGATTACTGTAATCAGCAACCATGAGTTATTTCGAATCCTTGAAATTAAAGCCATATTATTTTTTTATGTAATGCTTACTAAACTGATTAAAAGCAGCATATATATTGTTTTTTTGTAATATATAAACTGCTGTGCAAAAGTGTGGCAAAGGTAATGGAATTGTCTAAAATGACAAATAAAGTAGAGGTTATAAAGGCTAATTCCTAAATTGATGTACTGAGACAAATTTTTAATAAAATAGTGCAAGTCCTAATTGACTAACCTACCGTTTGGAATTAGCTGTCCCGATAGCTATCGGAAGCCTTTGGCGATTGGCTTTTGGCGCAGACCAATTGCAAATTGCCGTCGATGGCATTTAGATCAAATTCCCAACATTTTCGAGTGGCAGGGCACGATTTATTGATTGTGTTGGGCCCGCTTATCTCGAGCTATTTGAGAAGCTGATCATCTACTGGCGGGACCGCTCCATCCGCTTTCAATTTCTAAACGCAAATCGGCTATGACTTTATGCCGATATATTTGATGTAAGCGTATAGCGTCAGGTACTACTTCACCTATATCCAATTGAGATTTGATATACTGCTGTTGTTTTTCTGTTAAACTGACATTCATGATAATCAAATATAATTATATTGTCCAGAATAGCCAAAACTGGACATACGGAGTGCGTAATCAATTTTATAATGTAACCGTCAAGTACCAAAAGCCCAACATCAAATCAGCGCCGACTGCATCGAGAGATGGTAGGCAAATTTCATAATGAAAAAATATTCACATAGGGTCTGGACTTGTATAATATGTTTCGCTTAGCTTTGCACGACTCAACATCGATTGAACGTTAATGTGATAACTATGAAATGGATATGCTTCTTGATTGGTTTTTGTTGCTGCACGGGCGCTATGGCTCAGGTGCAAATAGAAGAGCCTGTAGAAATGGACCGCATCATGTATGACTATGCCAAGATGTACCCGCTCGATGAGGAAGTGCAAGGCTGGTCCATCTTAGTTGCATTGAATCGCGATAGAAGAAAGATTGATAGTATACTACGCGAATTCAAATCCCGATACCCGGAATTTGGTCAGGATATCGAATGGACGTTTGAAAATCCATATTACAAGTTGATCATCGGCGCATTTGAAGAGCGGAATGACGCGTTGCCGCTCCTTGAAAAAATCCGCAAGAAATATTCCGGTGCTTTTGAAGTGAAAAACACTTTCGAACGAGAAGAGATCATCCGATTTCAACGCCGTATCCGCCTATGACAGTAGTCGTTTCAAAACGCGGTAAAAGTTTTGATTGGATTACGGCCGCCATATATTTCGCGCTTGTAATCATCGGTTGGTTAATGATATATTCTGCAACGTCAACCGCGGATACGAGGTGGGTTCCATCATTTTCAGATTTACACGGTAAGCAACTTTTGTGGATTATTGTATCTCTGGCAGGTTTATCAGCCACCTTACTCATTCCATTCGTGTTTTGGCGAAACTTTTCCTTTGTCATTTATTTCTTTTCTATTATTTTATTAGTCGCGGTTTTGGTTTTCGGAAAAGAGATTAATGGGGCGCGATCTTGGTTCAGTCTTGGTATATTTACATTTCAACCGGCCGAATTTGCCAAACTTGCCACCGCGTTGGCTGTTGCCTCCTATGCGTCCAGTACTACATTCAAAATCAACGATCGTAAAGCCTTTCTAACAGGCATGGCGCTTTTTCTCGTGCCAGCGTTGTTGATACTTATTCAACCTGATGCTGGGTCAACATTGGTTTTCTTCTCATTTTTCATCCTGTTTTATAGACTCGGCTTATGGAACGGGTACTTTATTCTATTTTTTACGGCCATGGCTTTATTTATTTTTTCGACGATCTATGGGCCGCTGGCCGTTATACTTATATTATCGATTATCGGTAGTTGCTTTCTTTTTTACAACCTTCAACTATCTACACTTCCATATCTGCTAATTTTTGCAGCGAGTTTGATCACAACGATTATTGTTAGCTATTTTTACAATGCTGAAAAATGGGCTTTAATCATTAACGGAGTGGTATTTTTAATCATGGCCTTACTGACATTTTTGAATAAAAAGTTTCGGCTCATTGGTATTATTTTACCATTCGTATTAGGTGGTGCGCTGTTCGCATACTCAACCAGTTTTCTAATTCACAATTTTCTCGAACCTCATCAGCAAGAACGTATTAATGTCTGGTTACAACCTAGCAAAGCGGATCCACGCGGTTCATTGTACAACGTGATTCAATCAAAAGTCGCCATCGGGAGTGGTGGTTGGAGTGGTAAAGGATTTTCGGAAGGAAGTATGACAAAGTTGAACTACGTGCCAGAGCAAAGTACGGATTTCATCTTTTGCACGGTCGGAGAGGAACAAGGATTTATTGGTGTGTTTGCCGTTCTTATTTTATATGCAATTTTAATCGGGCGCATATTTTTACTATCGGACCAGAGTCGAAAACCATTCACAAAGAACTATGGCTATATTTTAGGTGGAATATTATTTTTTCACTTCTTCATCAACGTCGGCATGACGATGGGGCTGGTTCCGATCATTGGTATTCCACTTCCATTTTTGAGTTATGGAGGCAGTAGTTTGATCTTCTTTTCATTGATGGTCGGGGTTTTTCTGAGACTTCAGATGGATGATCGGTAGGGGAATTTATTAACGGTGGCGCGACCTGAAGGAAGGAGTAGAGTTCTGCCTTTTGTGTCCGTTAAATTGGACCTAAAATCCGGGCGGCAAGCGGATGCTTGCATGGTCAACGCGAGTTATGAGTGGTGCATATTGTTTATTCAAGCATTTGTTTTGCAATATCCATTCTTTCATGTAGAATCCTTACAATTTCAATACCTTCAACTGAATGTTTTCTGTAAAATACAATATGCCGATTAATCATATACCCAAAAAATATTTTATCCATCTCTTCAAAATTTCTTCCACTTTCAGGGTTCTCACTAATCTTTTCAAAGGCTGATTTTAATTCCTTATAATATTTATTGGCTTGATTCTCTGACCACTGATCAGCTGAATAATTCCATATATTAGAAAGGTCATCGATAGCATCATTAGAAATCCTATAACTACCCATTTGTTTCTTTTCTTCTTCTTTGAAGCTGCTTTAAATGATCATCAGGGTCAAAGTTATTTACAAATCCACTATTAATGCCTGAAGAAAGAGCTTTTCTTAGTATTTGTATTTTTTCTTCTCGCTCTTCTAATAATCTGAGTCCTGCTCGGACGACTTCACTAGCATTTTTATATCCTCCTGTCTCCAATTTAGAGGTGATAAATTCCTCAAAATGAGGTCCTAATGAAACTGAGGTATTTCTTCCCATTTTTCTATTTTACACGAAGTTACCATTTTTTGGTAACAATCACAAGTGTTTTTGGCTTTTACGAATCACTCATAACATGTATGAGCATGCCATGAGGTTCCAATAAAATCTGGAAACAAATGATACACGATTTAATCATGTATCGCAGAAAGAACAACTTCTTTACACGCTTGGAGCGGCATCCAAAATTTCTTTGTTTGCTTTGCCCTCAAACTTTTTAAAGTTTTCATTGAATTTACTGGCGAGAATATTAGCCTTTTCGTCATAACCCGATTTATCAGCCCAAGTAGATTTTGGGTTTAATATTTCTGCTGGAACATTTGGACATTCTTTTGGCATTTGTAAACCAAAAATATCATGCGTCTGATATTCGACATCGTCTAAGCGACCATTCAACGCGGCTGTGATCATCGCTCGAGTATATTTCAAACTGATACGTGAGCCAACGCCATAAGCGCCTCCGGTCCAACCTGTATTCACGAGCCAAATCCTTGTCTCATGTTCCTGCATTTTATCGCCAAGCATTTCGGCATATTGCGTCGGGTGCAGTGGTAAAAACGGCGCACCAAAGCAAGCGGAAAATGTCGCTTGTGGTTCTGTCACACCTTCTTCTGTACCGGCAACTTTGGCTGTATACCCAGATATAAAGTGATACATGGCTTGACCAGGTGTCAACTTAGAAATTGGAGGCAAAACCCCAAAGGCATCGGCTGTCAAAAAGAAAATATTGTTTGGGTGACCGCCGGCAGATCCGGGCATCATATTATCAATGTGATAGATCGGATATGAAACACGCGTATTTTGTGTGATAGATGAATCACTGAAGTCAACTGAACGCGTACCCTCAATAAATTTTATATTCTCTAAAATCGCACCATGTTTGATGGCTCGATAAATGTCAGGTTCTTTTTCAGGAGTTAAATCAATCGTTTTTGCATAGCATCCCCCTTCAAAATTAAATACGCCGTCCTCAGCCCAACCGTGCTCATCATCACCGATTAAATTACGATCAGGATCGGCTGAAAGCGTCGTCTTACCTGTACCTGATAACCCGAAAAACACTGCGGTATCACCACCATGACCGACATTCGCCGAACAGTGCATACTCAAAACATTATAGATGTGTGGGAGAATAAAATTCAATGCTGAAAATATTCCTTTTTTAATTTCTCCAGTATATGCTGTTCCTCCTATTATTATTGCTTTTCTTTTAAAATTAAGAACAGCAAAATTATGTTGTCGCGTACCATCGCGTTCGGCATCGGCCTTAAATCCAGGTGCGCATAAAATCGTCCACTCAGGGTCGAAGGTTTTTATTTCGTCTTGAGTTAAACGCAAGAACATATTATTTGCAAATTGATTACTCCACGGATATTCTGAAACCAACCGAAGATTTAATCGATATTTTTCATGTGAGCATGCATATGCATCGCGGACGTATATATCTTGTTCATTTAGATAGTTAGCAACTCGATCATAGAGCGTATCGAATTTATCACTGTCAAATGGTAGGTTGATATGGTTCCAATCTACCGTGTCAGCCGTCATGTCATCTTTCACGACAAACCGGTCTTTTGGCGATCTTCCCGTGAATTCGCCTGTGTTGATACAAATAGCCCCTAAGTCAGATAAAACACCCATATCTTTATTGATACTATGTTCCACCAAAGCCTCTGGACTTAGGTTCCAGTATGCCGACTGAGATGTATTGATACCAATAGATGTGAGGTCTGCCGAAGGATTATGTAAGCCATGTTGTTTCATGAAAATATCATTTAGTATTCCGGCGAAGGTAGGAAATTTAGGGCTCTATTTAAACTAGAAATTGGGGTATAATTCGTTAAATACTTAGTGTAAATATTACAATAAGCACACCGTTCAGATTAGTCAATTTCAGGCTTGTAAATATTTAATTCCATCGCTCGATATATATTTTGGTAGTAGTCGATACGCATTATTAAAATTTTATTTTTCATGACAGTATGTTTTGTATTATTTAGCACAGATGCAGCTGGATCAGTTTTTAATCGATTCATTTGCCTTTTTTGATTTTTCTTGGTTTTAATAACAGTCTTTTGATTCAATGATTTACTTTGCTCCGATAATTGTTTTGCTCTATCCACATTCGAGTTCAGCAGAAATACCGAGAAGATTCCAACGATAATTAAGCGGTAAGCAGAGCTAGAGGCAGATTGTACAAACACACGCTTAAAAAATATGATCGACGTGACAATAAATATAGAAGAAAATATTATATATCGATCAAAGTTGCCGAGCAATCGCGAAATGGATGCCACAATTGCCATAATCAGAATGTAGGAGACGATTAATAATGGCTCCTTGTTTTCAACAATAAATTTACGTCGAAATTTTATCGCTGCGAGCATCAAGGTTATCCAGGAGATTCCTAGAAGTACATGCATGATGTTTTTCGCTTGAAAAATATCGGTGAGACTTTGAAAAAGGAAATTTAAAAACGAATTCAGCGTAAACATCGGTCTCGTTACTAAAGCTTTTTTTAGCTTATCACGGCTCAACTCTAATGAACTTTCATCGAATCCGACATTTGTTATCAAATAGGTAATCAATAATGAGACCACAAAGAAAGGCAATAACAATAGCAAATCTCTCCAAATGGTTTTATTATGAAATCGTACTTGAGCATTTGAAATGACGATATGTACTATCAGAAATATAAAAATCAGCCATCCGTTGGCAATCGACAATGAGCACACCAAAGCGCTCACTCCCGCCATCAAGATCTTATGTCGTCCCATAAAATAAAACGCCAAAAGCAAGAATAGAGCGTGTCCATAATAAGAGTATATAGCCACCGACCAGATATGCGTCATCATAGGAGTGACGATTAGCAGACATGATATTAACCTGACCATAGGCGACTTGTCAAATCGAGTCACCACCCACCATATAGGGATGATCATTAAACTTCCAAAAAATGTCAACCACCGAAAATTTATCTCTCCTGTCATTTCATAGCAAAGAATAGACGCTACGCGACCAATAATTTTAGGATGTGGTCGCACACCAGCTGTAAACAGATATTTTATTTTATCTAAAAAATTATCAGCCTCTATATATCCAGAATGGAATGTGTTTAAGAAAAAAATCGTGTCGTCGCGAAGAAAGGGCAAGTTGATACAGTTTTGCCACAAAGTATAAACGAACCATAATAAATTTAGGATTACAAGCGTCCAGACAATATGGTTCGTGTACTTTTTCATGATGTGTACTTATCTTCCGACGCAGACATCAACGTGCGTGGCGCAAAAAATGAATTAGGGTTTTACGGACATAAAAATACGGTTCTATTTTAGCTCCAAAACTTGAATAAAACTTTTGCACGCCTGGCAACATGGATCCTTCGAAGTCAAAAAATTGACGTGACTCAATATATTTTTCAATTAATGCGTAAATCGCAAATGTTGCGGCACCCGTTTCATGTGAAGCCGACTGAAGTGGTGTTGGTAACAAATAATAAATTCTATTTCCATCATCGCCATACAACAGTAAAAACAACACACCGTCATCTTGCTTTACGACGATGGCTTTGATTGCATTAGTTGATTGACCTGCTTTGTAAAGTTGCTCTACTTTTTTGAGATCGGGCAGTTGATTATCCACGGTGCTTTGGGCTATCAAAGAGCTAATTTCTGTCCAATCTGTGATTTGCGAGATTTTCAAATCGGCTGTTGTGGCTTTTTTGAGGTCACGCTTTCGGTTAGAAGACATGTTGTCGCGTATGTCATCTATCGACCGACTCAAACGCAATACTTGATTTGTTTTCTGCTGGCTTCCATCGATTTTACTATCGCCTTGATAGACGTAATCCAGATGCAGATGACGCATGAGTGCCTGGTGTTGCATCTGTTTTTCGATGGACTGAAACTCCATTTCATCGACACGCTTGCCATAGATACCGAGCTGCTGAATCATCAGTGGGTGATAGACATATCGTATGCCCCATTTGCTCCGGATAGGGAGTGGCATGACGGCTGCATAATCATTTGCTACTAACGCATACCAGTCATCGCAGACCGCGTCCAAATACCACGAATATCCATAGATTCGACATCCTGTAGACGCTTCGACGCATGCTTGATATGCCGAAGTATCCAATTGACTCCGTGGAATAGCTTTGATATTGGTCTTCCTCACAGATCAAACCTAATAAAAAAAGGGACGATGCTAGTCGTCCCTTCGTTTGCTATGAAAATTTGGGTAAAATATTTTGCTTAGTGGTGCTTGATGCACGACTTCTCTATTGTAAAACCATTTGACTTTCGTCGACCATTTTACGAATATTGATCAACGCGTATCGCATACGACCTAGCGCCGTATTGATACTGACTCTTGTCAATTGTGCGATCTCTTTGAAGCTCATGTCCGCATAGTGTCGCAACATGACTACCTCTCTCTGCTCAGGTGGCAGTTGGTCGATCAACTTGCGCACTTTCGCATGTGTTTGATCTTTGATTAGCGTATCCTCTCGATTTGGATCCGGATTTTCAATTACATCAAAAATATCAAACTCATCAGTTGGATGAATGATAGATCGGCGCTTCGCCTTTCTAAAGTGATCTACACACATGTTGTATGATATGCGCATGGCCCATTGGACAAATTTGCCTTCATGGTTGTATTTGCCTTTACGGATCGTCTTGATAATTTTGATAAATACTTCCTGAAATATGTCTTCAGCCCTACTTTGATCTTTGACAAATAAATAAATGGAAGTGTAGATTTTCTCTTTGTGTCGGTTGAGAAGGATTTCAAATGCCTTATCTTGACCGTCGAGATATTGTTGGATTAAGTCCTTGTCGCTTAACTCGTTAAAGTTCATAGCCCTTTAAATTAAATGGTTACAGAATCTTGTTTCGAGTAAGGTTTTACTTTATAAGCGAATAATAATTTGAGTTAGATATTTAGAACTTAATAAACTATTGTAAGGCGAATATATGTCACATTTTTGTTTCATGTCCTATTCGACATTTTGTTAACATAAAATTAACTGTCGTATTTATACTAAAGAACGCTCACGATGCTGTCGATTGGGACTTTTTCATACAGCTGTATATCAATGAATGTTAACATAATACATCCCGTCATATATTTTCTATAACGCAAAAATCCGGACGCATCTTAGTATCGACACATCCGGATTATTATATATGCCTATTGCACTATCGTTTGATAAACAAGCGCGTAGTTTCCTTTGCGCCATTTGTAGCGGTCAGTTGATATACACCTGTTGGCAACCCTCCAACTTCCAGTCTTCCTTCGATTTGGGACGTCGATTTATCAGTTTGCGCGGCTTGGACGATTTGGCCTTTGCCATTATATATCTGTAATTCAACTTCACCCTTCCAATCATTGTCGATGGTATAGTTGATGTGATCTACGACGGGATTTGGGTAGATATCCAGCGATCCGAATTCTGACGTGTAGCGATCTGCTACGCCTACAACAACCTGGTTTTCGTATGCTCCTTTGTCTGTGCGACCTACTCTCGGGTTGCCAAGGTAGTCTGTTGTCGGTGCCTCATTGTCGATACCCGTATTGACTGCTGGACTGTCATCAAGTAAATTATAGTCAAAATACGAATCCACAAAACCTGCAGCCACAGCATTAGTATCATTCTCAGCTATGAAAAGTCCGTCCAAAGTACCGTCCGAGCTCAGATTTCCACCATTGGATACGAATTCCGGCATGGCATTTTCGATGAAATAATTTTGAGCAATAGGGTTTTGAAGGATGTTGTTTTGCATGATGAGTGTCGAAGTCACCGTCGGCAGTTCTTCCCAATGCGAAATACCAGCGCCATTATTAGCTGTGTTGTTAGCTATAGTATTATTGATTAAAATAAATTCGCCTACGATACTATCTGAAGTGTTTAGTGATAGTGCACCACCAAAGCTTTCATTGTCTAACACATCGTTGAATGATAATACTGAATTCGTCAACATCAAATCACCATTGGACATATTGATACAACCACCCTGATTGAGTGCCACATTCGATTGAAAAAATGAAGTTTCTACTTGCAGTGTTGGTACCGGCAGCGTGGTGCCCGGCTCGTTATCACCAGTTATATTAATCGCAGCACCAAGTTCAGCTTGGTTCTCAAGAAACATTGATTCGACGACGCGTGTGCGAGCACTATCATTTTGACTGTAAATTGCTCCGCCAGTTCCAGAGCTGTTTTCCATAAACGTCGTACGTTCTACGATTAAGTTTGATCCAAATGCGTTCGAGATCGCACCACCCACGTTAGCAGAAGAATTTTCAGTGAACGTACAATCCATGATGTGTGTTGTAGCACTGGGGTCATAAGCGCCTACTGCGCCTCCGAAGGTGGAGTTATTTCGATTAAATGTGCAATTCATGACTGTCACCGTCACTGGGTTATCGTCATCTGTGCGCACCTGCAATCCACCACCCGAAGAGTCAGGAGCTCTATTTCGATCAAATGTGCAATTGGACACTTGTGCTGGTGAATTTGTACAATAAAGACCACCGCCACGACTTGTGTTTGCGAGATTTCCATCAAACATGCAGTCTGTGATCAGTGCGGAAACTCTCATATTATTATATAGACCTCCACCAAGGTTATCAGCTGAATTGTTTAGGAAGGTGCAATTGGTTATGCTTCCGTTTGGGCAATTAATATAAATTCCACCGCCTGACCCACTACTATTATTTCGAAAAATACAATCCGAAATGGCAATCCCATCTGCGCCACCAATTCGTGGATAAAGACCGCCACCGAAAAATCCATAATTTTCCTGGAAAATGCAATTTCGCACGGTCGGTGCTCCATAGGTCAACAATCCACCACCGCGACGTAAATCGGTAGAAGCGGTATCTGTCGCATATCCGTGTTCAAAAATCAGTCCATCGATAATTGTAGTTGTTGAAATTGTATCTGTTAAAAACATAACATGCAATGAATTATCGTCTTTATTATTGTTAAAATCTCCATCAACATCATCACCCGCATGGTCTCCTGATAAAATAGTTAAATTATTTTCAACGTCTCGATCTGCTAATTGTGTTTCTGTTCCATCAAATCCACCGTATAATTCTATATCGACATTGAAGCGATAAAATGCATCGTTTGAATTCGTTGTGATCGTTGGTAGATATGTTCCTGCTGCTACCCATATTTGATCGCCAGGTGTGGCGTTATCAAATGCCGATTGAAGGTTTGTGTAAGCGTTTGCCCATGATGTGCCGTCATTAGCACCAGCGGCAGTCTGATTGACATATACTTGCGCGGAGACCGACTGTGTCATAGCCAATGCGCAAATAAATAATGTGAGTAAAATTTTGTAGTTCATATTTAATATTTTATAAGTTTTTCAATGTAATTATTTTGTCCATTTGATATCACAACCATATACATACCCGATGAAAAAGCACTACAATTTAATTGATAATTATAAACGATATCATTAAATTCTATTTGTTTTATACGTTCGCCAGTGGTCGAATATATAGTTAGCACATCATTTTTATTTAATTTTTTAATCGTAAAGAATGTATTGAATGGGTTTGGACTAATAGCGTATTCTGTTTTGTTTTCTTGATTATTTGTATTTGAAATCGGATCATTCTCGCAGGTTAACAGTTGGCTGTTTACAAAATGAAATGCTTGCATCTGAAGCAACTGCGATTCTGAGAAAAACGTGCGACAATTTTTTCGAGAATATGACATGATATTTGTCGGATCAGGATTATATGGATTATTTTGGGAATCGACATCGGTCCCAGTGTATTCGCAATTACTATTCACTAGATCACTAGATAATCGCGGATCAGCCGGTGTATCGCAGAGCAGGTCGCCAGCCGTTTGGCAATTACTGCCGTCGGCGAGTTCACGACCATTTGATGTCGAGTGCGTATGAAGTAACGAAAACGAGTGTCCAAGTTCATGTGAAAGCGTACTCCCGTTTGTCGAACAACCATTATCCATAAGGACACGATTTTTTATATCATAGTTATAAGCATACCCACAAAGACTTTCACCATTCTGATTTTCAAGATTTGGTGCGAAATAGATGTTGATTGCACCATCCACGTCATGAATATCACAAAGGTCCTCTTCATCACCTTTCGTAAATGTGAGGTGGGCATTTGAGCTAATATTATTCACCGGGCCACACGTGAAAAAATTGATATTAGCCTCTGCGTAGTGTTCGTTCACGCTTTCGATTTCATCAAACACCAAAAATGAGTCAATGCTGAACGCCCCGCTCGTTGAACCAATGATATGAATTTGAATCGGTACGTTGACCGTAGTACGTCGATCAACCATGGACGGCCACTGGCTTTGGTTTTGCAGGTGTTGTATCGAAGTGGTCTGCATGTCTGTAGTTGTACCGCAATCGTCTGTGGACTGCGCATTCATGCCGATTATAAAAAAGCACATCAAGAGGATGAGCATAGAAAAGCGAAGTAGCTTTCGCATTGCAGGAGTGGTGAGAATCAGATTCATAATCACAATATAAACATTGTTAACGGAGAATACATGGGCATATTAGGTACTTTCATAGTTGTGGGGCGGTCGTATGATATAAAAGTCGATAAAACGCTATTCTTCATGTCGAGTGGAAAATGAGAGCTTCCTCTTTTTCACGTGGCGCAAGGTTTTAATGAAACTACTAACAATAAACATTTGACAAACAAGATGATAGTCCATGAGCAGGTTAAGCATTGAAATCACCGCAGAAGTACATCAGCAGATTAAGGCCTTAACAGCCTTCAAGGAAAGTCTATTAAAGACTTAGTAATGGGACGTTTGTTCTCAAAACAGCAGAGCGATGAAGAAGATTGGATGGAGTTCATAGCATGCCTAAAAGATTGAATAGACAAAGCCCAAAACTCGGAGCCCATAGTTTCGACTTTTTCTGAGATCGCTAAAAATTGATTGGCTATACTGGAAAATTCGATTTGATAAAATTTCAATTTAGCCCAAAAATCAAAGTTGAACAAATTGAAATATAACGTACTTATGATAAGTCTCAATTTAATCCCGATACAAATGTTTCTTCTCAATCTCTTTTAATTCTAAATTATCAACCTCATTCAATAATTTTTTCTCAAGTAACACCTGCTCTTTCAACTCTCTTTTGTATGTCAATTTTTCAATTTCTTTTTCCAATTCTTCCTCTTCCCAGTCTGGACTTAAACCCAGAAAACCTAAATGTTCAGTTCCAAAGGCTTTTAGATAATGTGCGGCCAAACCAATACCCCAGCTCAAGGCGACAATAATTACCGGCAACATATTACCGCCATTTTCGAAATACATAATGGTATAAAGCATCGCAATGACTCCAACATATGCCATTAGATGTTGGATAAATCCTTTTTTTGCTCGGACTCTCTTGGTCGCCTCGATGTAAATTTCTTCGTTTTCCATAGTTAATAGTACGATAAAATTTAGAAATATTTATATCCGATCGATAATTAGGAGTCAACTCCCCAGACATCGAATGTTAAATTGCAATAATCATATTTTTCATGGTATGGAGATCGCAAGATGTGCAATCCTTTTTTTCCAACAAAGCACTCGTTCCATGAGTAAAAAGAATTTTCAAATAAATGTTCTCCAACATAATTCAACTCTTCGTCGACGATAACCACAAGGACTCGTTCAAAAATAAAATCTCTTTCGTGATCTTTATCTGCGTTTTGCCAATCCTTAGATGGAAGCTTTAATAACCTATAAATTAAGCCATTTGTTTTATCATGAAATAGACCAAAATACTGAGTATTTTGGGCGGACAAACCATACAAATCACCTTTCCCATAAATAGAAATAAAGTTTCCTGTCTGACTCGGAAGTATTTCTTTTTTTTGAACATCAACTAAATCTTCGGTCGCATACAAATGATGGTTCGAACCAAATTGATAATATAGTTTATCCCCATAAGTAAGCGTAGTCGATTGAGCAAGCGGCTCATCATGATTCATCAAAGAATAATCTATTTTAATACTAGATACTGGTTGATACTGAGACTTCAACGGATCAATCGCCATAAAAAGATTTATATCGGCAACGACCTGCTTAGATGGAACAGAAAAAAAGCCAGGAGTACGAAGCGGTATTATAATGTCATCTTTGAAATAGAATGCATCCTTGTTTACACGTGAGTTGATATGAGCATATTCGTTCATTGGGTGTCCATTGTCACTCCTATATTCAAGCAATTTGATATTATCAATATGATTATTAAACAAATATAATTTGCCTGGTATGTTTGGTGATAACAAGAGTGTATCTCTCCCTAGAACAGAAAACCCTCCTTTTAATGATTGAAAGCCGAGACTTCCATCCATCGGAAATTCGATAGTATGGCAAAGCGACTGTGAATTCAAATCGAAAACGTCGATTGATTCACCATCTTTATTACGCCAATATATGAGTTCGTCCTCTCCATCAAAGTAGTACTTACATGTATATGATCCGGGTGATGTCTGAGCGTCAGCTGTGAGTGAAATAGATTCCACAAAATGCATCATTGATTGATTTGGCTCCTTATTACCAATTATAAAGGAATCTAAAAGCAAGAATAAGACTAAAACAATTGTGGGTCTCATATGATTGAAATTTAATTTGTATTAATATACAAAAATCTAAATTATTTTCATGACTCAGTAATTGATAGATTCCTCAGGATGCCATTTCAGTTTTTCGAAATCTTCCAATGCTCTTCAGAAATGGGTCATATTGTCAAATCTCATACTAAAATATTAAACTAGAAAGTGAGGTAACATATATAAAAATAGTCATTTCTGGTCTTTAAAAAAAGTACGAATTCTTTATTTAATTTCTTAGATCTAATTCTTTATCTTATAATTTTCACTCCAAACTACTTTTATCAAATCGTTCTTCCCATAAAAAAGGATTGCGTTTCATGTGGAATGCGGGAATAATTTTAACGGACATATCCTCAATTTCATAATGAATCCCGAACGGAAAACGCTTGATGTATTTCACCGTATTTTTTTTCAGAGTGGAGTGGATTTCTTTGCAAATAAGTAACTCCAGCTTCAATACTTAATTCAAATTCATACCCTAATGCCTCACGCTGATTTTCATACCATTTGATAGCTTGCTCGATATCGGCTACAGCAGCCCTCGATAAAAATACATTGTAGATCATGACTTTTTGGTACGCAAATACGATTTCACTTCACTCCAAGTATGCCAAGACATATGACCGTTTTCGTCTAGTTCTTGCCTTCGGTCAAGCTCCAGTTTTTGAACATCTGGTATTTCTAGCACTTGGTGATCCAAGCTGTCCCAAATTTGCTCGACTAAGAGTATTTTTTCAGCCGATGGTAGCTCCAATATTTCTTTTATACTCATTTTGCTAATTTAGTAATTTAAACGTTTTTATAACATGTTTCAGTTCATATGCGTCTCATCGCCTCAGACAAAAGCGTTGAATACACAATTTTTTCCCATCAAGAAATCTTGTGACGCTTTCCGGCCAGCTTATAAGAGGTTGTAATTTCTTCATTTTCACGAAACTTATCAGCGACGGCGGAATCTAGTATCTACCTCTCTTTACTGTATAATCCAGCGAGAAAGACTTATGTGTAGGTTACTTCAAAGTGTAATCTAGACTTCAACAGCAAAATGACTTATTACTCCATTGACTCCTCAGGATGCCACCTCAGTTTTTCGAAATCTTCCACTTTGTTATCAGAAATGGTAATGCCTTCCGCCTCTAACAATTCTTGCATCTTCGTCGGGTGTTCGAACATCATGCGTCCACTGAGCTCGCCTTTTCGGTTGACGACACGGTGGGCAGGCACCGGCGGGATGGCGTTGTGACATTTATTTAATGCCCAACCGGCCATACGTGCGGAACCTAGACAGAGGAAGTCTGCAATGGTACCATAGGTGGACACACGCCCACGCGGGATCGCTCGCACAACATCAAACACATCATCGAAATAGTGATTTTTCTTCTGCATCGGTTTAGCTAAGTA
>ENA-ORXU01000046-ORXU01000046.1-marine-metagenome-genome-assembly--contig:-NODE-46-length-145055-cov-10.813668_pt1 | contig 145055 bp, 102 predicted proteins | sample MGYA00237869_ERZ511484 | MGnify/ENA metagenome assembly ERZ511484 | reverse complement strand
ATCAATTCCATATACTGCCTGATGCTCTCGCTCATCATTTGGGGCATGCCACTTCATAGTCGTTTTAACACGTAAGACAACTATCTTGCGTATGACGCAGCAACTCTATTATTCATAGATTCAAAACTTTATGGAGGTTGGAGGAGAAAATATACATACTGCCATAGGTGGTTGAAGAGAAAAGGTGCATTGCTTTTTTTGCGGTACTGATCTACTTGTCTGGGTTCCTAGTACGCCTGTATTGCAAGCCATGAAAGCTATATTTACCGTGTTATGGATTTTGTAGTTAGTTTCCAGACCGCCACGTTGGCTTTCTTCTTCTTACAGGGGCTAATCTTCGGTATTTTGCTCCTACGGGCGGGTTGGGGAAACAGCTACTGGCTAAGCATGTTCGTAGCACTGTGCGCTGCTTACCAGGTGCCCTTCATGGTAGGCTACCAGGGATGGTACGGGCGGGATGGTTACCGGGAATTCCTGTTTTTCGTCCCCTTTCAGCAGTTTTTCCTGATCGGCCCGGTGTGATCTATTGCTACGTGAAAAGTCAGTTGAACCCAGACTGGCGGATTGGTTGGCGGGAGGTCTGGCATTTTTTACCGGGTGCGCTGTGTTTGGGCTACAGCCTGCTCGTTTTTGTGGCCGATGTTTTCGTGCTCGACGCGTACTACTTATACGCCGACGGGCGGGACAAAGACCTGGCTTCGTGGTATGAGATCAGTGGCTTGCTGGTGATGATCAATTCCTGCATCTTCGTCTTGCCCATGTTGAAACTACCGTTGGTTTGCCGGGGGTACAGCTGCTTGGCCAATTGCTGGCTGATGGTGGAGCCCCCGCCGCCACTGCGGTCACCCAGTATGACCGATCGCCAGGCCACCCGCCCCAAAGTCCGCAGATCGATGCCCTGGTGCGCGAAGAAGCGGCTGTCTTCGGTTGCAATCAGGCCCTGCAGTACGTAGGGGGATATCTCTTCCGGGCCGACGCTCACCCGGTTTTCCCGGGAGTATTTACCCAGCAGTTGACCGTCTTCGCTGATGACAGAGGAGGCCTCGGAGTTTTCCACCAGCGCCAGTTCCTCCTTCACCGGCATATAGCCGTAGTCGCCGCCGATGGTGCGTACGAAAAGCACGAGCAGCAGGAGGGTAACCAGGAGGACGGGGAGGGCAACGGCCAGGAAAACGACCTTCAGCGGAGGTTGGGCGCGGAAGTAGCACCAACCCTTTTTCCCTAACCCTCACTCAGCAGGGTGCTCCCGAGCTTGCGGCCAAGCCCCTGCAAACGGGCTTTAAGACTGTAAAGAAATTTGTTGTCCATCCGGATGGGGGCGTAACTTTAGGTATTGAACGTATTTCTCCGGCTTTTGTGTTCCAGCGGCTTCGCCTATTATGGCCTGCGCTCCGCGCTTTTATCACGGAATAAAGCCATGAATAGGGAGGAAAGAAAAATACCACCCGTACTGGCAAGCTACTGGACCGAGTGCTCTCCGAGCGTTTGGAATAACCTTTGTTGGGTATGCACGGAAAGACATATTAATGGTGTACTGCCAGTACTGGCGCGACGCTGTCTCCGACAGCGAGCCTGTCGCCGGAGGTGCTATGATAAATTCCTGTGCCGTACGGGAGCAAGACGCAAAGCCGTGAAGCGCATATTTTCACGAATCCAAAGGTGCACCAGGTATTACACAAGCGCTGTATTAATATCACGCACCAAGCCCGGCCCCGCGTACACCAGCCCCGAATACACCTGTAACAGCTTGGCCCCCGCGGCAAGTTTTTCCTTTGCCGAAGCAACGTCGTCGATTCCGCCGACGCCGACGATGTCGAGGGTTTTCCCGCTGTTTTCGTACAGGTACCGGATCACCTCCGTAGAACGGTTGCGGACGGGCGCGCCGCTCAAACCGCCGTTGCCGATGGCGGCGACCTCTTCCGAATCTGTGATCAACGGCTTGCGGGCGATGGTGGTATTGGTGGCGATGATGCCGGCGATACCCGTACTTTTTACGATGCCGAGGATGTCGTCGAGCTGGCCTTCGGTAAGATCGGGGGCGATCTTAAGCAGGATGGGTTTTTCGGCCCACAGTTCGCCGGGTTTACCCAGCAGGGTACCAACCATGGCGACCGACGGCCGGGCCAGTTTTACGTTCAGTTCCTGCAGGGTGGAGAGTAGGGCGGTCAAAGGTTCTCTGTCCTGAAGGGCACGGAGGTTGGGCGTGTTGGGTGAGCTGACGTTCACGACGAAATAGTCGACCAGGGGGATAGGTGCTGTTTCCATCGCAAAGAATTCAGTTCTTCTTTCCGAAAAGCGTCTTTGCCCAAAATTCCTTTCGCTTATCCCGCCGCTCCTCCTTGCGCTCGTTCCGCTCCAGGATCCGGGCGATGCGCTCGGCGTATTCCGTCGGGCTCTCGTTGTTCCGGCGGCGCTTCTTTGCCATCAGCTGCTCGACCTCCTGCGCGGGAAAGCGGCGCAAACGGGTGGCAATGTCATTGACTTGCAGCAACTTCCCCTCGTCCGGAAAAAGATCCTCCTCATAGATGGGCAGTTCGTCGAGGTAATCAGGGCATTCCAGCAGGGCGGCCGTCATGGCGTCGAGTGGAGCAAAGCCCCCGCCCCGGTATCGGCCCAGTCCGGCCGTGCGCTGCACCTTGCGCATAAACGTTCCCCATACCGGCAGGGCCGTGGCCGTAGCGGATCCGCGGCTCAGCGTCCGAAAATGGACGGCGGGGTATTCCGCGCCCACCCAGGTGCTCACCACCAGCTTCGGGGTGTAACCTACGAACCAGCCGTCGGACTGGTCCTGGGTTGTCCCCGTCTTGCCCGCCAAGGCACCACTGACGCCGTAAGTACTCCGCAGGCGGGAGGCCGTACCGCCGTTCACCACCCCGGTCATCAGGTAAGTGGCGATCATAGCCACGGTATCCGACATGACGCGGATCGTTTCCCGGGGGCGGGCGAAACTGACGATCTCCTTCCCGTCGGCCGTGGTGATCTTATCCAGGAAGTGGACCGGGCCGGCCGGCCGCCGGCCGTTGTTGGCGAAGGCACTGTAAACCGTGTTCATTTCCGGCAGGGTGGCCTCCACCGTACCCAGGGCAACACTCGGGATGGCCGCTACTTTGCCGGTGATGCCCAGCTGGTGGATCTCGTCCACCACGTTTTGCAGCCCGCTGCGTACCGCCAGGTTTACCGCTACGGTATTGACCGATTTTGCCAGCCCGCCCCGCATGGAGTAGGCCCCCTCGTAGTTGCCCCCCGGGTTACGGGGGTTATAGTTTTTGAAGTCTTCGATGGTGAACTGCTGGGCCGGGGTGTACTCACACGGCAGCATGCCTTCCTGCAAAGCCGTGGCGTAGATCACCGGTTTGATGGTGGACCCCACCTGCCGCCGCGCATTTACGTGGTCGTACTGCACGAACCGATAATCGACGCCCCCCACCCAGGCCCGTACCACGCCGGTTTTCGGTTCGGTGGCCAGCAGGCCGGCGTTGAGGAGCGTAAAATAATGCCGCAGACTATCAATCGGGCGCATCAGGGTGTCGGTGGCCTCCGTCGTTTGCCAGTCGTAGATCGTCATCAGGCGGGGCTTACGCAACACCTCCATGATTTGTTCCTCGTTCTTACCGGTAGCTTCCAGACTCTGGTAGCGGGGGCTGCGTTTCACCATTTTCAGAAAAGCATCTTCCCAGGGAGGCTGTCTGCGATTTTTCCAGTCCAGGGCCAGGTTTTTCTGAATGCGGGGAAGCTGTTCCTGCACGGCCTCCTCCGCCAGGCGCTGCATGGTGGAATTGACGGAGACGTGGATGAGCAGTCCGTCCCGGTCGATGTCCCAGGGCCGGCTGTCAGGACGTTTCTTACCGGCCAGTGATTTTTCCACCTCGGCGCGGAGCATTTGGCGGAAGTAAGTGGCACTGCCGACCTTGTCGTTCTGCCGCTCGTAGTCGATCACCAGAGGGAGGGCGGCCAGGCTATCGATTGCTTCTTTACTCAGGGGCGCGGTGGCCAGGCTGTCCAACTCCCGTACGCCGGCATTATTGGCCATCAGGGACAACACGACGTTGCGACGGTTTTTGCTTCGGTCCGGATGGGAGCGAGGATTGTAGCTGGTGTTGGCTTTCAGCAGGCCCACGAGCACCGCGGCTTCCTCCGCTCTCAGATCCCGGGCCCGCTTGCTGAAAAACCGGGTACTTGCTACCTCGATGCCGTAGGCATTCTCCCCGTAGGGAACGGTATTGAGGTACAGGGCCAACAGCTGACGTTTGTCATACGCTTCCTCCAGCCTGCTGGCAATAATCATTTCCCGCATTTTGGTCTTGATCATGCTGAAACTTCCGTTGGTTTGCCGGGGGTACAGCTGCTTCGCCAGTTGCTGGCTGATGGTGGAGCCACCGCCGCCACTCCGGTCTCCCAGAATGACCGATCGCCAGGCTACGCGCCCCAGGGCCCGCAGGTCGATGCCCTGGTGTTCGAAAAAGCGACTGTCTTCGGTCGCGATCAGGCCCTGCAGTACGTAGGGGGAGATCTCTTCCAGGTTGACGCTCACGCGGTTTTCGCGAAAATATTTACCCAGCAGTTGACCGTCTTCGCTGATGACGGAGGAGGCCTCGGAGTTTTCCACCAGCGCCAGTTCCTCCTTCGCCGGCATGTGACCGTAGCTACCGCCTATGGCGCTGACGAAAAGCACGAGGAAGACGAGGGTAACGAGGAAGACGGGAACAGCGACGGCCAGAAAAATGAGCTTCAGCGGGGGTTGGGCGCGAAGGTAGAACCAGCACCTCTTCCCTGCCGTCAGGAGGGTGCTCCCGGCCTTGCGACCGAGCCTTTGCAGACGGATTTTTAGCCTGTTAAGAAAGTTATTGTCCATTCGGATGAGAGCCTGGCTTTTTATTAAACGTATTTCTCCGACTTTTGTGTTTAACCGACTCCACCTAATTATTCCTTGCGCTTAACGCTTCCTGCTCTGAAGCGTTGAGCGCTAAAGTCCCATTTTGATATCCCGCACCAAGCCCGGCCCCGCGTACACCAGCCCCGAATACACCTGTAGCAGCTTGGCCCCCGCGGCAAGTTTTTCCTTTGCCGAAGCAACGTCGTCGATTCCGCCGACGCCGACGATGTCGAGGGTTTTCCCGCTGTTTTCGTACAGGTACCGGATCACCTCCGTAGAACGGTTGCGGACGGGCGCGCCGCTCAAACCGCCGTTGCCGATGGCGGCGACCTCTTCCGAATCTGTGATCAACGGCTTGCGGGCGATGGTGGTATTGGTGGCGATGATGCCGGCGATACCCGTACTTTTTACGATGCCGAGGATGTCGTCGAGCTGGCCTTCGGTAAGATCGGGGGCGATCTTAAGCAGGATGGGTTTTTCGGCCCACAGTTCGCCGGGTTTACCCAGCAGGGTACCAACCATGGCGACCGACGGCCGGGCCAGTTTTACGTTCAGTTCCTGCAGGGTGGAGAGTAGGGCGGTCAAAGGTTCTCTGTCCTGAAGGGCACGGAGGTTGGGCGTGTTGGGCGAGCTGACGTTAACGACGAAATAGTCAACCAGGGGGAAAAGCCGCTCGAAGCATTTGGCGTAATCGCTCACCGCTTCCTCGTTAGTTGTCACCTTGTTTTTGCCGATGTTGCCACCGAGAACCACGTTGCCGGGGCGACCTTGTTCCTGCAGTCGTTTGGCCAGGGCTTCCACGCCCTCGTTGTTGAAGCCCATCCGGTTAATCAGGCCACGGTCCTGCGGCAGCCGGAAAAGGCGCGGCCGGGGGTTGCCGGCCTGGGGCAGCGGGGTCACGGTACCGAGCTCCAAAAAACCGAAGCCGAGGCTGGCCATGTGCTTGTAGTACTTACCGTCTTTGTCGAAACCGGCGGCGAGACCAACGGGGTTCTGGAAAGGGAGGCCGAAAACGGTACGCTCCAGTTTCGGATCCTCGAATTTGTACGTAGCGCGGAAAGCCTGACTTACACCGGGCACGGCCAGCGCGGTAGCCAGCCCGGATACCGTGAGGTGGTGGGCTTTCTCCGGGGCCATCTGAAAGAGGAGGGGTTTGAGGAGCTGGTACATTGCGCAAAGTTAGTCAAGCCATCACTAAGTCAAATTGATCTCTCCCAACTGTTTTGATCGTTTTACCTGGGGATCATTTGAATAAAAAAGCGCGAACGCAGGTGCAAAAAAGGTTTTTAGCAAAGAGCAGTACCCGACAGCATCAGTTCCATTCGGAAGAATTAGCTGGCCCCCGGACCCGGTCTGAGGGCCCAACCTCACTGGACGTAATGACCAGGCGCAAGGAGAGTTTTATTCATACCGGCACCGTTAACGCGCCATTGCCGTTTCCGGAGGGGTTTGCATCGGGGAGAAAACGATGTTCCGAAGGACTCGTTTTGCACCTGCGAACGCGCATAATCAACAACACAATCGCTCGAGTCGAAAAGCCAGGCAGTACGCTTTAGCACCGTGCGGAGGCATGTAGTATCTCCAACACAAGCAACACCAGCGAACAGAAACCGGGTACTCCAAGCACAAGTGCGGCGCAGGACCTTGTATTGCTCCTCAACCCTGCCGGTTAACGCCCTGTTAATGAAGGTGAAACCCACAAGAACCCGGAAATATTACGCATTCTTACCCCATGAAGTAGTATCCCATGCAGCAGCACATCATCAACCGGGTAATTTTTCTGGGCGTCGTTGCCGTTCTCGGCATCGTTGGGATGCAGACGTACTGGATCTCCTCGACCTGGAACCTGAACAACACCGAGTTTCGCGACAAGGCCCGTCACGCCCTCTACGTAGTAGCCGGCAAGCTGGCCGCCGATAACGACTCCGATCTGCCGAGCCGTGACATCGTACGCCAACGCAGCAGCAACTACTATATCGTCAACATCGAATCCGAAATAGATGCCCTGCGCCTTGAAGAGCTCATGCAGCAGGAGCTTGTCCGCCTCGGCCTCGACGTACCCTTCGAGTACGCCATTTTCGACTGCATCAACGACGAAATGGCCTATGGTGCCCGCTGCGAAGCCACCACGGAGCATCAGCCCGAGGAGCCCACCGAACTGACCAGCTACCTGCCGCCCGACGAGAACCTGCTCTACTACTTCGGCGTCAAATTTCCCGAACGCACGGGGTACATATGGGAGAAAATGCAACTCGTCTTCATCTTTACGGTTATCCTGCTGCTCACGGTGGTCTTCTTTGTTTACTCCATGATCGTGATCTTAAAGCAGCGCCGCCTCGCCTCGATGCAGAAGGACTTCATCGACAACATGACCCACGAGTTCAAAACACCGCTCTCGACCATTCGCATCGCCGCCGGTGTATTTCAGCGCGATAAGCACGTTGCCGCCGATAGCCGGCTGAGCCGCTACGCCACCCTCATCCACGAGCAGTACGAACGGCTCAACAGCCAGGTGGAAAAAGTGCTGCAGATCAGCCGTATCGAAAAAGGCAGCTTCGAGATTAAGAAAGAAAACATTGACCTGCACGACCTGCTTCCGCCGCTCCTGAGCAGCATCGCCGTACGGGCCGATGAGCAGGGCGGCCAGGTGAACAACCGTCTACCGGAAACTATGCTGCCCGTTTCCGCCGACCCCGTCCATTTGTCCAACATCCTGCACAACCTGCTCGACAATGCCGTGAAGTACGGCGGCGACGCTCCCCGCATCACCATCGGTGGCCGCTGCAAGGGCAATCAACTTCACCTTTACGTCTCCGACGATGGCCCCGGCATTGCCACCGAGCACCAGGAGCGGCTTTTTGAGAAATTTTACCGCGTTCCCACCGGCGACGTTCACGACGTTAAAGGGTTTGGTCTCGGGCTGTTCTATGTCCATCAGATCTGCCGCGCCCACGGCTGGCCCCTGCGGGTGGAGAGTAAGCCCGGGCACGGCACCACTTTCCACCTGAAAATGACCCTGCTGGCCACCACCGTTGCCAACCAAAACAACCAGGGGCTGACCCCACCGCTACCCGGTCGGGCGATGTCATAACGCAACCACTCGCTCCGTATTAATCTCATCCCACCCGAACATGTCCAAGGCCCACCTCCTCTACGTAGAAGACGATGAATCACTGAGTTTCGTTACCCGCGACAACCTGGAACTAAGCGGCTTCACCGTTACCCACTGCCCGGACGGAAATGCTGCCGTATTGGAAATTGAACATACGGATTTCGAGTACGATCTCTGTCTGCTCGACGTGATGTTGCCCGGTGTCGACGGTTTCGACCTCGCCCGCCGCATCCGCGAGAAAAACCAGGACGTACCTATTCTTTTCCTGACCGCTAAAAGCCTCAAGGAAGACCGCCTGCAGGGCCTCCGCCTCGGGGCCGACGACTACATCACCAAGCCGTTCAGCATCGAGGAACTGATCCTGAAAATCGAGGTATTCCTGCGCCGGAACAAGGTTCGCCCTTCTTCCCCAGCCTTCGACCCCAGGCGGATCGGTGACTACACTTTTGAGTTGGATAAGCTTCAGCTACAGTACAAAGACGAACCCGCCCGCCGGCTCACCCGCCGGGAAGCCGAGTTGCTCAACTACCTGAGCCTGCGTCGCGATCAGGTGAGCGAGCGGGGTGATATTCTGGAGAAAATCTGGGGAGAGAACGACTACTTTTTGGGGCGTAGTCTCGACGTGTTCATCAGCCGGCTGCGGAAGTATCTAAAGGCGGATCAGCGGATTAAAATTGAGAATATTCACGGGGTGGGGTTTTCTTTTCAGGTGGAGGCCTAGTGGCGTTGACCTGAGGGCGATGCCCGACTCATCCGGCTTTGTGGTCATCCCAATGAGATCAGCCAGGTGCGGCGGGGTGCGCAACCCGAATGGAGAAAATTATACCGGTCAGTGCAAAACATACTTAGCCACTACTTTGCCCCCGGCCCGCACCACCAACTCCATATCGGTATTTGGCGGCAAAGCCGGCAGTTGGAGTAGTTCTGAGTAGGGCCCCGGCCCGCGCACCGGTAATTCCGTGCGCCAGAGCAACCGCCTTTGTCGTTTGTCCACCACCATGATCTCGGGCTTCCCGTTAGTTCCTAAGCGGAAGCCTACCCGAACCTTGCCGTTTACGTCCCGGGCGAGAACGGTGCCTTCATCAGGATCAGAGGACTGCGCCCGGCGCAGTTCCGATTGGCTGTTCGCGGCCACCGGGTTCCCGGCTAAAAGTGAAAGCGGCCCATCCGGCCGTTGTACCCGCCTGGGCATGTGGAGCACATCGCCGGTATTATCAGCATCCCAGTAGTAAATACCCGCCGGGGTGCGAAAGCGGTTATTGTAAGCCACCTCGGCGCGTACGCCGCGGGAGCGATCGATGTCTACGGTACGGATTTGCATTCCGCCGGGATCGACCCAAATCCACTTGAACTGATTGAAACGGCCGCTGGCGCGCGTCCATGGTTTATCGTCATTGTTGTCGCGCAGGGGAGCACCCCAGCAGCCCTCGCCTACGTAAACGGTACCGCGCTGGTCGTCGCGGATGAAGCCCTGGCTGGAGCCGGGGCCGTTGCTGGGTCGGATGGGGTAGGTCTGCTTCACGGTGTGTACGTCTGACTCCACGACCAGGTCCATTCCAAAGCGGGTGAACTGGGTGGCCCACAGGGCGATCAGTTCGTCCCGCTCCGGTTTGGAGGAGGTGTGCGGTCGCATGGAGTGGTGGTACTGGGCTATTTTCCATTTTGCGCGGCTCGACGTCAGGTCGGCAATAAGCCACTTAAGTTGTTCTCCGCCGGGCGGGTAGAGGCTGTTGAGGGTATAGATCCGCAGCAAACCACCACCGAACTCCAGGGAGTAATACACCTCGGGGTGCGGCGTATCGAAGAGGTTATAGATCGAGGCGTTGGCGCGCTCATGGTTGCCGCGGGCGGGGACGATGGGAGTAAGGCGCCCGTCGGAGCTGGTGGTCAGTTGCCAGTCGTCGAACCACTGCTGCCATTCGGTATCGGCATCTCTGTTGGTCATGTCGCCGCCGAAGAGGACGAAGTGAGGCCGCAGCTTACTTACCAGCAGGTTGGCCGCCGTAGCCGCCTGGCGGTTGTTGCGGCTATCTCCGCCGGCAACGATGCTGAGCGGTATGTTGGGGTTGGCCGGGGGCGTCTCAAACTTCATGCGCCGGCTCGCACCATCGGCATCCACAATCAGGAAATAATAGAACGTAGCGGGCTGGAGCCGGGTGAGACGCACAAAAACATTGCGCATTCCCGCATGGTTGACCTTGCGGGCGGGGTTGGCCACGAGGCGGTAAGCGGATACGGTCTTACCGTGGTCTTCGGTGTCGTAGACCAGGCGAACGGCGCTGCCGCCGAAGTGCTCGAAGCCGATGGTAGCGGAAGTTGCCGGACTGTTGCGCCAGGTAAGCCGATAACGGCGGGTGCCGGCCTCCAGGGTGAGGGTGGATAAAAAGAAGGCGAGAAGAGTCAGCAGGAACAGAGAATTCCGCCCCCCGGTCATTTTGCTCACTAATTTTTCGCTTTGCACCAGCGGCCGCGCCTCGTATTCTGTCCCGGTGCACGCCGTGTTCCGGAACTTCAGACCGCGGGGCGTGCCGGTTCCGGGAAGTAAATGCCCTGGCAGTCGCCCCTCCGAAAAATAGGAGCGGAGAGAAACCAAAGCCTGATTTAGATTATGCTGAGGCATAGATGCGGAAAAACTTTATTTAAAATCGTAACTGCCTAAACCATTTTTGTGGCCCTTAGATTGCAGTCGGCGACATTATATGCAGTAATTTTGTGTTTTCGCTAACGCAGGGTCCTCAGGGGCTACAAAGTAACAACCTAAATATGGGACGTGACACCACCGTTTTCAACCTCATCAACCGGGAACTGGAGCGCCAGCGCAACGGCATCGAGTTAATCGCCTCCGAAAATTTTACCTCCCGGGCCGTGATCGATGCGATGGGCAGCTGCCTGACCAATAAGTACGCCGAGGGCTACCCCGGCAAACGTTATTACGGGGGTTGTGAAGTAGTGGACGAAGTGGAGCAACTGGCCATCGACCGGCTGTGCAAGCTCTTCGGCGCAGAATACGCCAACGTACAGCCCCACTCCGGTGCCCAGGCCAACGCCGCCGTCTTCCTCGCCTGCCTGAAACCCGGTGACAAGACGCTCGGTTTCAGCCTCGCCCACGGTGGTCACCTCAGCCACGGCCACCCGGCCAACTTCAGCGGTAAGTACTTCGATGCCCACTTCTATGGGGTTGAAGAAGCCACCGGCCGCGTGGACATGAAAAAGGTAGCTGAGAAAGCCCGCGAAGTGCAGCCCAAAATGATCATCTGCGGCGCCTCCGCGTACAGCCGTGACTGGGACTACGTTGCCTTCCGCAAGATTGCCGATGAGGTGGGTGCCGTACTGCTGGCCGACATCGCCCACCCCGCCGGCCTCATCGCCGCCGGTTTGCTCAACGACCCGCTCCCGCATTGTCACATCGTTACGAGTACTACCCACAAGACCCTGCGCGGTCCGCGTGGCGGCATCATCATGATGGGCAAGGATTTCGACAACCCGTTCGGCAAGAAATTTAAGAGCGGCAAGCTCTACCCGATGAGCCGCCTGCTCAACGGAGCCGTTTTCCCCGGTATGCAGGGTGGTCCGCTGGAGCACGTGATCGCCGCCAAGGCCATCGCCTTCGGTGAGTCACTTACGCCCGAGTGGAAGGCCTACGGTAAGCAGGTGATCGCCAACGCCCAGGCCATGGCCCAGGCATTGGTTGATAAGGGTTACCACATCATCAGCGGCGGCACCGAAAACCACTCGATGCTCATCGACCTTAGCAATAAAGACGTGAACGGCACCCAGGCGGAAGACGCGCTGAACGCCGCCCACATCACGCTCAATAAAAACATGGTGCCCTTCGATAAGAAGACGGCCATGAATCCCTCCGGTATCCGGATCGGTACGGCGGCGGTAACTACGCGGGGCTTCACCGAAGCCGATTGCGCACGGACGGTGGAGTGGATCGACCGAATCATTCGCGACGTCGAGAACGAGGAGGTTATCGCGGCCGTGCGGAGTGAGGTGCACGCCTTTATGCAGGATTTTCCGCTGTACATCGAAGAGGAAGCGGGTGCGATTGTCTAAAGACCGGTCAAGTGCTCCATTAAATATGAGTCATCCCAAATTCTAGATCACGTCATTTTGAGCTCTAAAACAATGTTTCTTCCGTCTTAGGCTCCCTCGCAGGGCTGTAAGATACATTGATGTCAACGCTAAAGTTTAAAACGACTTTTTGGGATGTTTAAATAACGAATGGGCCTTCAAAATTCGGGATGACTTATGTTTTACTGCTTTAGTACCGGTTTGAGGTCAATTACTAGATCGGGTAAAATCGTGGAAGTTAGTTCGTCCAGTATCGTCAATGGTTGCAACCCGATGAACTTGCCGGCTTCGTTGAGGATGTATATGATCACCTTTTGCTGCTCGGGTTGTACGAGCCAGTACTCGCGTACGCCGGCTTCCTCGTAGAGGTTAAATTTTTCGCGTACTTCGCGGGGGGGGGGGATTACCGGGGGAGAGGATTTCTCCTACGAGGTCGGGCGCGCCGTTACAGCCTTGTTTGTCTAATTTGTTTTCGTCGCATACTACGCAAAGGTCCGGCTGAACAACGGTATCGGGTCTGCCTTTTTTACTGGGGACTGGGAGCCGAACGTCGAAGGGAGCGGTAAACAGTTCACACCCTTTACCATATATTTTATTAACGATTTCTATCGTAAGTGTTACGGATATCCGCTGATGCCGCCGGTTGGGCGCAGGAGGAAGTTCAAATGGTTTCCCACGATAAAGCTCTACACGTTCGGGAAAGGACCAGGTCAAATAATCCTGATAAGTATAATAACCGTCCGGGTTGATTTGATCGATACTGGTGACGCTCATGGCGATGAGTTTATTTAACTTAAAGGAAACGCCTGAAGTTTGAGGGAAGGTATTGGTGGGTGAGTACTAAGGCGTTCCCTTCTTCTCTGTAACAGCTCATTGAACGCACCAGGAAATTTCCGGAACGCAGCGCAATTGTATCATGGGGAAGTAAGCTACTCATGCGGGCAAGTACCGGCCGATTCAGGCGCGGTCGGATCCTATCGTGCGCCCGTCGGCAAACTTCTTGGTTTCGACTGGGCGACCACCTGAATTTAGTGTTTAGCGGTAAGATTTAGCTTCCGGGCATAACCATCCGTATCCACCATCCGTTAGGCCTTCAACGCGCGGTGGCACTACACTCCTGCAATTCTACCGTACTACACTACTATGCTATATCTACACATCCCCTTCTGTAAACAAGCTTGCTCTTACTGCAACTTCCACTTCAGCACCAGCATGAAAACGCGGGACGCGGTGATCGACGGCATTTGCCGGGAACTGCGAATGCGGCGGGGAGAGTTGCCCGCCGGACCGGTCCCATCGGTTTACTTCGGCGGAGGGACCCCGTCCTTGCTAACGGAGTCGGAGTTGGGGCGGATATTCAAAGTTCTCTTCGAGGAAAGCTATTTAACCGCGCTGCTTCCTACGGAGGTGGGCGCGGACGCGGGTACAGTGAACGCCCGGACCCCGGTTTCTGCAAGTCCGGCAACCGCGCTCGGAAAGTCCGGGGTAAGCACCGAGATCACCCTGGAAGCCAACCCCGACGACCTCGATGAAGCCACCATATCAATGCTGACCCGAAGCCCCGTAAATCGCCTTAGCATCGGCATCCAGTCCTTCTACGAGAAAGACCTGCGCTTCATGAATCGCGCCCACAACACCGCCGAAGCCCGCACTGCGGTGGAAAAAGTCAACCGCGCCGGCTTTAACGATGTGAGCATCGACCTGATTTACGGCGGCCAGACCACCACCGACACTATGTGGGCCGACAACCTCCGCATTGCCACCGACCTCGGCGTCCCCCACATCAGCGCCTACGCCCTCACCGTTGAGCCCAAAACCGCCTTGGGCGTCAACGTCGCCAGAGGCAAAGTACCAAATACCGACGACGCCAAATTCGACCGCCACTTCAACATGCTTGTGGATCACCTGACCGCCGGCGGGTACCGCCACTACGAAATATCCAACTTCTGCCGTCCCGGCCACGCCAGCCGCCACAACTCCGGATACTGGAGTGGCCGGCCCTACCTCGGCATTGGCCCCGGCGCCCACGGCTTCAACGGCGAAGACACCCGCCGCTGGAACGTCGCCAACAACGCCGCCTACGCCAAAGCCTGGGCGGAAATCACCGGCCCGGCCGACTTCGCCGCCGCCGAAAATTTTCTCTACGAAACCGAGTTCCTTTCGCCCGCCGACCGCTACAACGAATTCATCATGACCTCCCTGCGCCGCGACAATGGCGTCGAGCTGACCGACCTCGAAAGCAGGTTCGGAAAGGAAAAGGTGGACTACTTCGTGAATAGTCAGCAAAAAAATATCAAAGAAGGCTTGTTCGAAGACACTTCAACCGGAACCTACTGCCTTACCCGTAGCGGGCGGATGCGGGCGGACGGCGTGGCCGGAGACGGGTTTTGGATCTGAGGAGGGAAAAGAAAACAGGGTAGGAAATATTTGTTGCGGCCTGCATACTGCGCGGCACTCCCGAATATTTACTTCCCCGTTCCTTATCCCGCCGGCTGCGGCTGCCCCGTCAAGAGGTAGAGGTGGTTGCCCAGTATCTGCTCTACCTCCGCCTTCATGCCGGCGTTCTCCGGCCGGCGGACCTGCTGGAGTAACGACTGCACTATGGCACGCCCGCGGGCAATCTCACCGCCGTAGCTGATTTCCTGCTGCTCGGGTTCCAGGCTGTCGTAGAAGTCCAGCCGGTCGGCGGTATTCTCGGCCAGTTGGATGATGACCGGTTTCACGCGTTCCGCCTGGTTAGCGGCAAAGTAGGGCTGCAGCATCAGAAGAGTCTGGTAGAAGAAGGGGAAGTTCATATCCGGAAAAGCCTCAAAGTACTTGTCCCCGACGGCGAGAGCTTCTTCCGTCTTACCCGCCTGCAGCAGGTCGTTCATCGTCCGCAGCGTCACCAACTGCATCGACTGGATGGCCGGCTGATAGCTGCTGCTGATGTGTGTTTTCACCTTATCGAAGTTACCCCACGCCCACTTGTTCATGATCAGATCGGCGGATTTTTCGGCGTTGATGCCTCCGGAGCCGATGAGGCCGAGTTGGGGGTCTCCCGCTCTGTTCTGGGTTACGGTCAGTTTCAGGGCCAGGCCTTCCAGTTCCATATAATCTTCCAGCCCCATCAGTTTACTGCGCTGGCAGGTTACGGCCCAGTAGATCGGGCGCTTGTAGAGGTTGGAGTTGATGATGTCGAGGATAGCAATCTCGTCTTTCAGCAACCGGCGGTCGTTGAGGTTGATCGGGATACGGCCGACGGGTTGTTCTCCGGCGGGTACCAGCCAGGGAGCCTGGGAGAGTTTTGCCTGGTCTACGGCGATGCTCACGTTACAGCTCTGGTACTGGGTTGCCAGGCTGCCCCCGTTGCGCAGCTCAACCGGCTGATCTCTTTCGATGCCCGCCATGAACTGGGCGAGCGATAAGGGCTGATCGTTGGCGCAATTATTGTCCGGCTGGCGGGTGTAGAGGACCTGGTTGCGCAGATTTCCGCGCATCTTATCCTGGCTCAGGCCGAGATCGATCACGGGCGACTCGTTCATTTTGTAGCGCAGCAGATCGATGTACCAGTCTACGGCGATGAGGCTGAGGTTGACCACGCGCACATCGGGGCGAATGTTCTCCACCTCCTGGGCGTACCAGAGCGGATAAGTATCGTTGTCTCCGTAGGTGAAGATGATGGCGTCCTGATCCACCGAGTTCAGGAAGTTGGCGGCGTAATCCCGCGCCCCTGAGTGCTCGGCCCGGCTGTGGTCATCCCAGTTCTGGAAGCCCATCAGCAGGGGCGCGCTCATCACCAGGGCGGCAATGCCTCCGGCTATGGGGACTCCCTTTTGGCCTACATACTTCCGCACCAGTTCATAAAGGGCGGGCACGGCCATACCCATCCAGATGCAAAAGGTGAAGAAAGAGCCCACCAGCACGTAGTCCCGTTCCCGGGGTTCGTTCGGTGGCTGGTTGGTATAGATGATGATGCCGATACCGGTGATCACGAAAAGGCCCAGCAGGGCGAGGAACTCCTTATCGCGCTTTCCGGCGTGCCAGAACAGACCGATCAGGCCGAAAATGAAGGGGAGCAGGAAATAAGTGTTTCGCGCGGGATCAGCGCGGTCGGCCTCGGGCAGTTTATCGAGGTTACCGAGGCGCATTTCGTCGAGCGGTTTGATGCCCGAGATCCAGTTACCGGCGCTGTCGTCCCAGCTGTAAAAACCCTGCTGGCCGTTTTGACGACCGGCGAAGTTCCACATGAAGTAGCGCCAGTACATCCAGCCCAGTTGGTAACGGACTAGGAAACTGATGTTGTCGCCCTGGTTGGGTCGCCCGGCGGGAAGGCCGGTAAGCGGCGGTTTGTTGGGCGGTGCCGGCGGGATGCCAAGCCACTGGCGGTACAAGCCGATGCGGTTCTGGGTGTTATCGTACATCCGGCTGAAGAGCATCTTATCGTCGTACTCAGGAGTGATCTTGGTGGTTACGCCCTCTTCGTACTTACCGTTCACCAAGCCGTAGCGGTCTTCGCTTTCGGTAGAGATGACGTTGGCCTTGAACGTCTGACCGTAGATCAGGCTCCGTTCGCCGTACTGCTCACGGTTGAGGTAGGGCAACAGGCTGGTGACGTTGTCGGGGTTGTTCATGTTAACCGGAGTCTTGGCTCCGGCGCGGATGACGACGACGCCAACCGTACTGAAAGCGATCACCAGCAGCCCGAAGCCCACCATGATCTGCTGCAACGCATTGGAGTGCTTCACCTCGTGCAGGACGGTAAGCAGACCAACCACCAGCACGATGCTGACCAGGCCCGTAACCAAAGACCCCCCGGAGAAAATGGAAAAGATCAGCAGCAATACCCCGGAAGCGATGCGGATGCCAATGCTCAACCCCTCTTCCTTAACGCCCGAAGCGTGCTGGCGATGCACCAGCCAGAGATTGGCCCAAATGAACCCCAGCAGGATCAGTACCGCCGGCACAACGCCGGAATGTACCGGCAGGCCGAGGTTATTCACCATCGGGATCTCGAACAGCAACCAGATGGTCGGAATTCCGACAATGATGAAAGCCTGGATAAAAACGATGATCGCCACCCCGCCAAGTACGGAGAGGGCCAGACCAAAAAATGTCGGGTTGTTCTTTTTCTTCTTGTAGTAGTACAGAATGGCCATCGCCGGAATTGTCAGGATCGACAACAGGTGAACCCCGATGGAAAGCCCGGCGGAGAACAGTGCGAACAACAGCCACCGGTCGGCCTGCGGGGTATCCGGCTTGGCGTACCAGCGGATCATGGCCCAGGCGGTCAGGCACGTGAAGAAGAGCGACATGGCGTACACCTCGCCCTCCACGGCGCTGAACCAGATGGAACTGCTGAAGGCCGTAGCCAGACCGGCTACCAGGCCGCTGCCGGCCACGGCCACGTTCTGGCCGGCGGTAAGCTCAGCCGCTTCGTCGCGGCCCACGAACGCCATTTTGCTGAGCCGCACGGTCATCCAGGCTACGAAGGCGGCCGAAAAGGCCGTGCAGATACCTGATGAGAGGTTGACGGCGTAAGCAATCATGGCCGGATCGGCGGAAAAGGTCTCCCCCAGCCAGGCAAAAATGCGGCCGATGAGCAGAAAAAGGGGCGCTCCCGGAGGGTGCACCACCTGCATTTTGTAGGCGCCGAGTACAAACTCGCCGCAGTCCCATAAGCTACCCGTTCTTTCCGCGCTGAGCAGGAATACGACGGCAGCAACGGCAAAGACGAGCCATCCGGTTAGTTGGTGTAAACGATTCAATTTTCCCATGGGGCTATTTTAGATGACCGCAAAGTTAGCATTTCCCCGGGGTATGCAGGTTAGGCGGCGTTAATGTTGGTTAACGCCCCGTTTTCAGGCGCGGCCGCAGGTGCATTAACGGTTTTTTAGAAGCCGGAATTTGACGGATCGGCAAACCGGAAAAATTAGCGAAAACAGCGGCTTTGCTCCTTCCTTTTCTTTCTCCGCATCCCGCGTCCGCGCCCGGATCATTCCTACAGTGAATCAACCGATAACCTGACTGCCTTATTACAAACCTCAGTTCATCAGTGAAACACCGCCCTCTTCCGAGATATGGATCACCCGCTCCGTCTCCGCGCGGTCATAAATATCCTCGCTGGAATTCTCAAGGCGGAGTACGCCCCGCGGACAAACCGCCGCACAAACGCCACAACCGACACAGCTGGAACGGACGATGTCCTGCCCTTTTTGCGCGTAGGCCCGCACGTCGATGCCCATCTCGCAGTAGGTGGAGCAGTTGCCGCAGCTGATGCACTGGCTTCCGTTGGTCGTGATCCGGAAGCGGCTCTGGAACTTCTGCACCAGACCGAGGTAAGCCGCCAGCGGACACCCGAAGCGGCACCAGACGCGGTTGCCCATCAGCGGGTAGAATCCCGTGCCGACCACACCGGCGAAGCCCGCGCCGATCAGGAAGCCGTACCACTTCTGTACGCTGCCGGTGTTGGCGAACAGGTAGTTGTCGCCGCCGGTAGTCATGTAAAAAACGTTGAGGCCGATCATACCGACGCCGAAGGCGACGCCCAGCAAAAGACCGAGTTTGGAGATCGTAAGGCGGCTCTTCCGGTAAGCCACCAGCGCCACGGCCATAGCGCCGGCCAGTAGTACGGAGAAAATGACCAGGAAGCTCGTCCGGTTGAGCCAGTAATCATCGTTGGGCAGAAAGGAGTAGATCGTCGCCGCCGTCATCAGGATGGCGAAGATGAGCACGCCGTGGATGATGTAGCGCTCGAACTTCCAGGCCCGCAGGCTTTTATCCGACAGTTGCCGCCAGGGGTCGCCCATCGTTTCGGCCAGCCCGCCGCAGCCGCAGACCCAGCTGCAATACCAGCGCTTGCCCACCAAATGCACCATCAGCGGTACCCCGACGATCACCAGGATGATGCCCCAAAAGAGCATGAACACCCCCAGCGAACCGGGATTGTTGATGAAGCCGTCGATGGACCAGCTGTAAAAAAAGTCATAATCCAGCGGCCAGATATTTTTCATATCCTGGAACGGTAGCGTCGCCTCATTTCCGTACCAGCCTTTGTTCAGCGCCAGCAGGATCTCGGGAATCATGAACGCAAAGGACAACTGGAAGAACATTACGGAGATGGTCCGGATGATCTGATATTTATTGTGGCGGTACCGGGCGATCATGCGTACGCCCATCACGACCATGATGGTACAGTACATGAGGCCGTAAAGGAACCACTGGCTGTAACCGGGATCTTTCTCCCGGCCGCTGAAATACTCGAAGATGCCCTTACTGATCGGATCAACCATGTGCACCCAGGCAACGATGTGCTGGCTGGCCCAGTAGAGCAGCACGTAGAAGGCGATGAAGTAGGTGCCGGCCAGGATGCCGAGCCAGCCGCTGTAATCCTCCGGCCCGGCATCGCGCGCATCGCGGCCCCAGCTGTTGTGGACGAACAACACCAAGCCGACGATAATCAGGCTAATGGCGGTCGTGACGGCGGGCCAGAACAATTTATCGTCCATGTAGTAAAAGCCGTATACCAGGATGCCCACTACCGTCAGCGTCAGGAAGACGCTGCGCCAGCTCAGGTCCAGTCCCCGGGTGAGGGGATTATGATAAATATGATCGTTCTTGATGCCCGGCTTAGCTCCGAATTTCGGCAGGATATACAACAACCCGCCGAGAGCCGCCAAGCCGAAGGTGAGCAGGAAGAAAAGCCAGGGGCGGCTTTTCACCGGGCCGGTGGCGGCTTCGCTTATCCAAAACGCTTTATTATTTTTAAGTTTCCAGTCGGGCAGTTCCACCTGCCACATTTGGACAAGCTCGGCGGTACCGTCCTCCTTCATTTTCGGATCGCCCTGATCGTCAACCGCCTGGGGTAAGCCCTCCGTTTCGTAGTGTTTTTTCACCCGCGCCTGAGCGATGCCGTAGGTATCCTTCAATTTTTTCTCGGAGGCGAAAGTGGTGCTGAATGTTTCGGTGAACAGCCCGGTTTCTTCTCCGGCGATCTTAAGGTGAGCCTGGTGGAAGGCGGCGGCGTCCTGCTGCCAGTAAATCGTATCCTGATCTCCGGCCCGGAAGGGGTCAAGAATGTTCTCTTCGCTGAATTTGTAGTCATCCAGCCCGAGCATGGCGGTGAAGATCAGCAGGGATACGGCGAACAACGTGAGGCCGAGGTACTGGAGGGTGGATTTTCTGGTTGAGGTGGTTGGCATTTTCTCTATTGTTCGGCAGCTTTCAGGCTGCTGTTCGACGGCCTTCAGGCTGTCGTAAATGTGGTTGAGGCTTCAGGCTCAAGCCTGAAGAACGGCAGCCTTAAAGCTGCTGAACGGCTTTGCGCAAAAACCGGATCGCCGCCGAGAGCCCTCGTTTCTGCTTCAGTTGCAGCCTTGTTCCCTCCTGCTTATTGTAGAGGTCAACTACGTCTTGCTCGTACTGCCGGTAGAATTCGGGGTCGAAGTTGGCCAAGCCGAGGTTTTGCAGCACTTCCTCGACGTGCATTTCGGTGGCGATCCATTTTTCGCAGACCTCGTGGCGGTAGCGGATGCCCATCAGGTTAAAGCCCCGTACGGCTTTGGTGCTTGCTTCGTAGTTGATGCGCACGGCGTGCTCCCCGTCGGTGTGCTCCCAGTAGAGGCTGGCCAGGCCGTCGCGGCCTCTAGCCGGTACTTCGCCGTAGACCTGGTATTCGATATCAATGAACTTAGCGGAGTTGAACCAGATACCCGGGTCGTAGTCGACGGACCGGCCGAGAATGTTGTAGGCCACCGTTTCGCCCATCATGCGACCGGTGTACCAGATCGCTTCGATGGCCCGGCGGCCTTCGCGGGGCGTGCGCAGCTCGGCGCAGTCGCCGATGGCGTAGATGTTGGAGACGGAGGTGCGGAGGTTGTTGTCCACTTTGATGCCGCGGCCCAGCTCGATGGCTTTTTCGCTTTTCAGGAAACTCACGTTGGGGCTTACGCCGGCGGTGAGGCCTACGAACTGACAGTCGATCGTTTCACCTTCCTTGGTCGTAATGCTACCGGCGGCGCCGTTGCCGTCGTCATGGATCGTATCCAATTCGGTGTTCTCGCGCAGGTCGATGTGGTGACTTTTGATGTGGCGGCTCACCATCCGGCTTTCCTCGGGTGGCAGGGCGTTGCTCCAGTACGAATCTTCTCGGATGAGCAGGGAGACGGGGATTTGGCGGCTGTGAAGCATCTCGGCAAGTTCGATACCGATCAGGCCACCGCCGACGACGACCGCCTGCTGAATCTCCGGGGTGATTTCTTTGAGGTACTGCAAATCCTGAGCGGTTACCATGCCACCGACGCGTTCGAGGTCCTGCCCCGGCCAACCGAATTTGTTCCACTGGCTGCCGCAGGCAATCACGAGGTGGTCGTAGAGCATGGTGGTACCGTCGGCAAATTCCAGTTTGCTATCGGCGGCGTGGACGCGCTCCACATAGTTCTTTTCCAGCACGATGCGGTTTTTCTCCCAGAAGAAGGGTTCATACGGCATCAGGTCTTCCCAGCGCATGTGGCCCATGTAGGCGTACATGAGGGCGGTGCGGGAGAAGTGAAATTCGGTTTCGGCCGAGATGAGCGTGATTCGGACGGCATCGTCGAGTTTGCGCAGCCAGCGGGCGGCACTAACTCCGGCGATTCCGTTGCCGATGATGGCGACATGCATAGCTGGGGGTTTCTGGAGTCTGCCTAAACTACGCTTTTCACCGGCTTTTGTGCTAAGTCCACCCGGAATGAATACATATTTGGACGTTTACGGACAGACTTACACTTCTCGCGAGAAAGTTAAAATCTTGGGTCGTCTCCGGATAAGGATGCAGAATCACTTCCGCGGACGGTCAGTAATGCGATAATTTTGGAGCGGTGAAAAGCACTTTTTTGGATGAAGAGCCCCTTTGCCGCATTATTTTAGAAGTATCCGTGAAATGACCAATTACTGTTTACCGGGGAAATCCACATCCTGTATACCCGTTAGCGCTGAGGGACCGTACCTTCGGCCCGTGCCGGATTTACACCACCATTTCCTTTCCATTACCTATGATGGTACTGCTTACCGGGGCTGGCAACGTCAGCCCGGTGGGGTTGTCACTGTACAGCAAACACTGGAGGATACCCTGAGTGAAGTTCACGGGCGGGAGGTCATCCTGGGCGGCTGCGGACGTACCGACGCCGGCGTACACGCTACCCGGTTCTACGCCTACCTGCGCACCGAAGCTGCCCTGCCCCACAATTATGCTTACATCGTTAATAAGCGACTGCCGGCAGGCATCGCCCTCCACGAAGCCATTCCCGTACCCGCCAACGCCCAGGCCCGGTACGACGCCACCGAGCGCACCTACGATTATTTCTTCCACGGCCGACCCGATGCGCTGCTCGACCGGTACAGCGGGCTGACGGACCTTGCCGGATTTGATCCCCTCCGCATCCTGCCGGCTCTAGAACTGCTTTTGACCCACGCCGATTTCCGCGCCCTCTGCAAAGCCCCCGACCGTCATAATACCACCATCGTCAACTTCCGGGAGGCGACGGTTTACCACGACGCTACCGGCAATCGCTTTCGGCTGCGCTTCGTGGCTAACCGGTTTCTACGGGGTATGATCCGGCTGCTGGCGGATACCCTGGTTCGGATCGGAAAGAAACAGCTTACCACGGATGAATTCGCCACGGCGCTCAGATCCGGCGAGCGGTTGCCACACTTTCGCCTCGCTCCTCCGGAGGGGCTCTTCCTGACCGGGGTGCGGTACGAATACCTGGAGCGGGAGACGGTGCTACCGGTTACGGGTCGGCAGGTCTGGACGTCGGTAGAGCCGAATGCGTCGTCCTAAAAAAAACCTGAAGACGCCCGAAGTGTCTGTTTGCACTTCTGAAAATTTAAGCGCTCGGCCGGTTTACGACTATCAGACCGCGGTGGCTGCTCCCTCGATCGCCTCGATCATTCCGGTGAAGACCGCCCGGCCGTCGGTATTGCCCACCAGTTCTTCGCTGGCGCGTTCGGGGTGGGGCATCATGCCGAAGACGTTGCGGCCAGCGTTGCAGATTCCGGCGATGTTTTGGGCGGAGCCGTTGATATTAGCTTCGGGGGTGGGGTCACCCGCGCCGTCGCAGTAGCGGAACAGGACCTGATCGTTGGTGATAAGGTCGGCGACCACGTCGTCGGCGGCGTAAAAGCGTCCTTCGGCGTGGGCGATGGGGATGTTGAGCACCTGGCCTACCGCGAGGGCGGAGGTTACGGCGCTGTTGGTCGTCTCGGTGCGCAGGTAGCAGTTTTTGGCGATAAACTTTTGGTCGCGGTTGCGGAGCAGGGCACCGGGCAGTAGGTGGGCTTCGCAGAGGATCTGAAAGCCGTTGCAGATGCCAAAGACGTAGCCGCCCCGGTTGGCGAAGTCGATCACCGAGTCCATGATGGGGCTGAAGCGGGCCACTGCGCCGGCACGCACGTAGTCGCCGTAGCTGAAGCCACCGGGTACGATCACGCAGTCATCGGTAGTAAAATCTTTGAGCGCATCCTGGTTTTTGTGCCACAGTTTCACGGTTTCGCGGCCCATTACGGTTCCGAGTACATGTACCATGTCGTCGTCGCAGTTGCTGCCGGGGAAAAGGATTACGCCGAATTTCATCGCTTCTGATTTTTTGTAAGACGTAAAGATAATTCGCGAAGGTCTAAGGGATCGCGGAACAATAAGTAATCCGTTTAATAATTAGCATTCGAAGCCCCTTAGCTCTCCGTCTTTCGGTAAACCATTCTTTTTCAACATGATTTTCTTGGTCGGGGACGCAGGTGCGAGGTAAAGCTTTTCAGGCCCCGTCTCCTCCGGCCCTGAACTTCCGCTCAACGGTCGCGAACGGCGCATTGCCGGGAAAGCACTGCTTCTTAAAACTCCTTGCTTTGCACCTGCGTCCGCGCCCGCCGGATGAACCACCAGCCGCCAACGAGCCCCGTCAGCATAAAGACGATGGCGATGATTTGCGCCTGGCTGAGCTCGAAGCCCAGGACATTGTATTTATCGTTGATGCGCGCAAACTCGATGAAGAACCGCTCTACCCCGTTCAGGAATAAATAGACGCAAAACAACACGCCCGGCAGCGGGGTGAGTCGCTTGCGCAGTACCCAAAGCACGGCACCAATAACGAAAGCCATCACTGTTTCGTACACCGAGGTGGGGTGCACCGCCGCCGCCAGCTGCGTACAGTAATCGAGTTCACAACCCTTGATGGGTACACCGCGCCCGAGTACGTTGTGGGGAAAATCGAAGGCCCACACCCAGTCGGGCAGGAACCACCAGTCGGGCTGCGGACCGGCGGGTTTTCCCCAGTCGCCGTCGCCGCTCAGCTGACAGCCAATGCGGCCCACCCCGTAAGCAACGATGAGGGCCGGAGCAACGGCATCCATCACCGGAAGCGGCTTAATGCCGTGTTTGCGCAGGTACAGGAATACGGCGAAGGCACCGCCCAGTAAACCACCGTAGATGGCAAGACCATCGCCACTGAGTAATACACCCAGGGGGTCGGCCATAAACTTGTCCGTATACTCCAGGATGGCGAAAAATTTGGCTCCCAAAATACCCCCCAGGGCCGCCATCAGCGTGATCGGCCCCACGCGATCGCTGGGTGACACCATGATCGTAGCGGGGGCCAAACGATCGGGCAAAGACACCTTATTTTCGGACTGTCGCCCGGGTTCCGGTTTACGCGCTACGTACACGTAATAGCCTATAAAGCATGCGGCGACCAGCAGACCGCTCCACAACCAACCATCCCCGGAGAGCAAAACGCTTGGGGCATCCCGTTTCCAGGCGTCAAGATTGGCCAGCGCGTAGGGGATTTTATACCCCAGCAGGAAGCCGAAAAATCCGTTGAAGATGTAGTCCCAGATCGTCACGCCGTTTCCGGGTCGCACCGATTCATCGGTGGGTGACAATTGGCCCAGGGTTTCCCGCCGCTTCAGTTCCTTTTTCAGCAGCCACGCCGCCGATAGAAACGCAAACAGGAGGAAGAGGCCGAAGGTCTTGAAGATGCTCAGCCAGTTGTCCTGATCGGTGCCGAGCAGATCGTGGAAGAGGTAGGAGAGGTCTGGGTACATTTTTAGTGGAAGATGGGTGGTGGAAGTTGCTTGGCTACGCCTTGAAAACAAGAATTTTAAATATCCCGGCAAGAAATTTCAGGACTCCGGGCACGATATTTTGAACATTGCGAGCACTGAAACCCGACTGATCTTTACCGTTCGCGGAGAAATTTAGCGCGATCCATTTTCCGGTTCAGGATGCGTTCGTAGCTGGCGGGCATCAGCCGGGTGATCCGGTCGATGAAGCGGGCATCGGCGCCGATCGGGATGCGGGTCTTTCCGCGTTCGATTCCGCTGATGATGACACGGGCGGCTGCCTTGGCGGTAGTTTTAGCGTGCTTATCGAAGTTTTTGGCAAAGCGTTCTTTAGCGACTCGCTCTCCCCCTTCGGCGTACCGGGCAATGTTGGTTTTGATGCCGCCGGGGTGGACGCAGACGACCTGCAGGCCGGTGCCACGCATCTCTACGCGCAGGGTTTCGGTGAAGCCGCGGACGCCAAATTTGCTTACGTTGTACGGTGCCTGGCCGGGGAAGCCCATGAGACCGAATACGCTGCTGACGTTTACCAAACATCCCTTGCCGTGCTCGCGAAGGTGCGGCAGGAAAGCCAAAGAGCCGTAAATGACTCCCCATAAATTGACGCGCAGCACCCGTTCATAATCCTCTACTTCACTATGAATGATGGGGTTGATGGCGAGGGTTAAGCCGGCATTATTCACCACCACATCCACCCGGCCGAGGGCCTTGCGAACAGTAGCGGCAAATTTTTCCACGGTTTCGCGGTCGCCGACGTCGAAGGCCTCCATGTATCCCCGGGATTTTTCAGGGAGCATTTCCCAGGTTTCGTCCAGGTTTTTTTTCCTCAGATCGTTCAGGGCGAGAATGGCTCCCTTTGCGGCAAACTGAAGCGCCAGCTCCCGCCCGATACCGGACCCGGCACCGGTGATGACGATTACTTTTTGTTGGAGGTCATGCATGGGTTGGTCTCTTATTTGGAAGTAAGCTCACGGCTTGCCAGGAAATGTTTCGCGCTTTTGATCCATCCTTCTCGGTCAGCAACCGGATTTCCGATCCGGCCCTAAGTTACGCCTTCAAATTTTTCCACCGGATACGCAAGAAGCAATTGTGTGCTCCGCGTATTCGATTTTTTGCTATTCCGTCGTTTCAACAAGATTAAGGCGATGTAAAACAAACCGCGCGACCATAAAGTAGAAAACCGCTGCTTCCCCCGGTAAGAGGAAGCAGCGGCTGCTTGTTTTATCCGTGGTTTAGGTGTGCGTTAGTTGCCACTGGCCACGGCGGCGAGATTGGAGAGGGCAGTGCTCATCATGCCGATTGCCGGCAGGTCGTCGTCAATATCGTGGCGATCGGCCAGCCATGCGGGATCATTGTAAGCAATGGTCGTACCGTTGCCATTGTCGAATACCAGTATTTTCACCGGCAAGTCGATACCTACCGATTGGTCTTCGAGCATGAAAGGAGTACCGACGGCCGGATTACCGAATACGATCAGTTTGCTGGCCGGGAGGGGGAGGTTGACGCTTGCGGCGTTGGCGGCGTGGTCCAGTTCGGCGGCGATGCCCAAATTAGCGTTATCTACTACGGCGGCACGGAGGCGGTCGTAGACTACGTCGACACTATCGGTTGACGTGACCTGCACGATGCCCCGATTCTCATCCACCCGAACCACGTTCGAGTTTCTGACGCTTTCGCCGGTGTTGTTTTCAACAAATCCCATGAGGGCATTTCCGATCGTGGTCAGTTCGCCGTTGTCCGTTAGATTAAAACGACTGGCGAGGTATTCGGTAGAGTTGTACGCCACGATCACGTCGTCGTCCGAAGCTTGATAAAACAGTATCTTTTGCGGTAAGTCAAGACCCGCAAGCATATTCTGCTGCATCAGTGGTGTACCCAGCCGTGGGTTACCAAACATCAAAACGCGGGTAGGGCGCAGTGTCTGGTCAACGGTAGCGGCATTGGCGGCGTGATCGACTTCGGCGATGATGGTGATGGGGCCGGCTGCGGCGATGTCGTCGCGAACGTCGTCGTATATGCTTTCGAGTGAGTCGTCCTCATTTTCGGCGTAAGTGAGGCCAGACACATCGGTCGGTTCCTCACCGTTTATGAAATCGACGATGTCGTCATCGTCCTGACAAGAGAAGAAAGCGAGGGGCAACATGGCCAGGATAAATAATTTGCTTAAATTCATTTCAATAGTTTTAAGGGGGCTAATAATTCCACGCTAAAGCGTACCTGTCGTTTAGGGTGTTCACTGTTCGGGTGTTAAAAGGTTTGATCTTCGCTTACCGAACCCGCGTTCGCCGCAACTTTCCGTGCTGGTGCCGGCATTCTTTTGTTGCGGAAGGTGTAGCGGTTGCATCCTGGTCTCATAAGCCAGGGGTTGTGGATTCGATTCCCACTCCTGCTACTAAAGCTTTTACCGGTATAAACAGAATGGTTTAATTCGTTTTGCCGCACGACAAAAAGCGCCCGCCTCCTAAAGGAGACAGGCGCGATTTTTAGTTCAGGGATTATCGTCGCTAAAACGATAAACAGAAAATTCTGTGTCCGTGGGTCGTACTACCGCAGTTTACAATGCTTAGTGGCACAGTACCCGGTCAGGCCGGAGCCGATCAAGCCTTCACGGCATCTTCCTTCTTACCCGTATTGTTGTTATCGGGGGCATTGACGGTTTCGTCTTCCTCGTCGGTACCCATCAGATGAGCCTTGATCTTGGCTTCAATCTCCTGTGCGACTTCCGGGTTGTCGTTCATGAAAGTCTTGGCGGCTTCCCGGCCCTGTGCGATCTTGGCGTCGCCGTAGCCGTACCAGGCACCGGATTTGCTGATGATGTCGAGATCTACACCGATATCGACGATTTCGCCAGTCTTGGAGATTCCCTCACCGTACATGATGTCGAACTCGGCGATGCGGAAGGGGGCGGCCAGTTTGTTTTTGGCTACTTTCACCTTCACGTGGTTACCGATCACGTTACCTTCCTTGTCTTTGATGGCGGCACCGGAGCGGCGGATATCGATCCGCATGGAGGCGTAGAACTTGAGGGCGTTACCACCGGTAGTGGTTTCGGGGTTACCGAACATGACGCCGATCTTCTCACGCAGCTGGTTGATGAAGATACAGCAGCACCCGGTCTTGCCAATGGTACCGGTGAGCTTACGCATGGCCTGGCTCATGAGGCGGGCCTGCAGGCCCATCTTGGAGTCGCCCATTTCACCTTCTATCTCCGCGCGGGGCACGAGGGCGGCAACGGAGTCGACAACGAGGATATCGATGGCACCGGAGCGAATCAGGTTTTCGGTGATCTCCAGGGCCTGTTCGCCGTTGTCGGGCTGGCTGATGAGGAGGTTGTCGGTATCCACACCGAGGGCTTCGGCGTAGAAGCGATCGAAGGCGTGCTCGGCGTCGACGATGGCGGCGATGCCGCCACGCTTCTGACATTCGGCGATGGCGTGAATGGCCAGGGTCGTTTTACCGGAGGATTCAGGCCCGTATATCTCGATGATCCGGCCCTTGGGGAAACCACCGATACCGACGGCTACGTCGAGGCCGAGGGAGCCCGTGGGGATGGCTTCCACGTTAGCGGCCTGTGATTCGCCGAGGCGCATGATGGTGCCTTTGCCGTAGGCTTTGTCAAGACGATCGATCGTCATTTGAAGGGCCTTAAGCTTGGCCGCGGTTTCTTTGTTTATATCTGCCATGATTAGCTGCTGTTTAAAAGAACTTGTTTTGTTTTGCGATGCCACAAATATAAACACTTCAACAATATCTCACAACAATTTACACCCAAAAAGCTAATTTATTTTCACTTTATGCCGACTTAGAAGTATTTGTAACTGTATTGCGTACATAAAATGTTTGAAAATAAACAAATGTTGGAAGACCTGCGCCTGATTATTGTTGTCGGATCAATTCCCGCTTGCCGCATTAGGACGCAAGCCGGGTGGTTCCGTTAGGGGAAGTACGCGGATGGCGTAGAATGAGACCTTACATACGGATATGAGCTTTGTTTTCCAACGGACTTTTCCTTGCATCCCGCGATCGCGCCCTTACCGGTCAAGTAGTCCGAGTCTTACAGAAAAGTGATGTTACGGACTAAAACGGAATGTCCTCGTCCGTATTCATTTTGGACGGAATCGTTGTGGAGCCGTAGGGCTGCCCGGCCTGGATCGCCGCGTCGGGCAGCAGGTCGAAGTCGGGGTCGTCGAGATCGCTGAAGCGGGCGAAGTCGCTCTGGAACGCGAGTCGTATGTCCTTGGCCTCGCCGTGGCGGTTTTTGCCCACGATTACCGTGGCTGTACCCTTCAGGGAGTTGCCCTGCTCGTCTTCTTCGATGCCGTAGTATTCGGGGCGGTAGAGAAACATGACCATGTCGGCGTCCTGTTCGATGGATCCCGATTCTCTCAAATCCGATAACTGCGGCCGCTTATCCCCGCCCCGCGTTTCCACCGCCCGGCTCAGCTGCGAAAGCGCAATTACCGGTACTTCCAGTTCCTTGGCCAAACCCTTCAGGGCCCGGCTGATGCCGGAAACTTCCTGCTCCCGGTTCATTCCTTTATTGGATTCGCCGGCACCGGACATCAGCTGCAGGTAATCGATGATCACCATGGAGATGTTCTTTTCCATTTTCAGGCGGCGGCACTTGGCGCGCAGCTCGAAGACGTTGATTCCCGCAGTATCGTCGATGTAGATCGGGGCTTCACCGATGCGGTTCATGGCGTCTACGAGGCGGGCCCATTCGTCGTCGTCGAACTTACCGTTACGCATCTTCTGTCCGTTCACTTCGGCGTCCTGGCTGAAGATGCGGCCAGCCAGCTGGGCGGCGCTCATCTCCAGGCTGAACAGGGCCACGCCGCGGCCGTACTCCACGGCGGCGTTGCGGGCCACGGAAAGGACAAAACTTGTCTTCCCCATGGCCGGGCGGGCGGCGATGATGATGAGGTCGGAACCCTGGAAGCCGGACGTGAGCCGGTCGAGTTCGGCGAAGCCGGTCGGCACGCCGGTAAGGCCGTCTTCTTTTTCGCGCAGCATCGTGAGCTGCTCGAGCAGCTGGTTGGCCAGGGTACCCATATCGGCCACCTGCTTACCCATATTGCGTTCGGTGATCTCGAAGACGTAGTTGCCGGCCTTATCGAGCAGGTCGAGCACGTCGGTTGAGTCTTCGTAGGCACTTTGGATGATGTCGGTACTGGTACGGATCAGTTCGCGCTGGATGAACTTCTCCGTCACGATCCGCGCATGGTACTCGATGTTGGCCGAGCTGGTCACCTTACTGGTGAGCTGGGCGAGGTAGGCGGCACCACCGATGAGTTCGAGTTCTTCGTTCTTCTTCAGGTCCTCCATCACCATCAGCAGATCGATCGGCTGGCTGCGCTCGAACAGGCGGCGCATGCTGCGATAGATCGCCTGGTGGGCGGGCTTGTAGAACGAGTCGGCTTCCAGGATGTCGAGCACCTTGGTCATCGCTTCCTTTTCGATCAGAATGGCGCTCAGCACGGCCTCTTCCAGTTCGGGAGCCTGGGGTGGCAGTTTGCTGAATTCGGGCAGGTTGGCATCCTGCAGGCGGTTGCGGTTGCTCCACGTATTAGCGGTGCCGTTTGCGCGGCGGGCTTGTTGTTTGTCTTTTGCCATACTTCAAACACAAATGTACAAAAAGCACCGGAAAGCGCCGCATCATTTTCTCCACGCCGCGTGTGTATAAAGGGCTGGAAAACGGAGTGGAAAACGAATAATATCGGTTAATAACTTTGTTAGGAGATGTGGAAATTCACCAATGCCAGATTTAGGGTCGGGGCCGCGAGTGCCAAGCCGAACCCTTTGGAACACGTTGGCTCCAGCGTATAAAACTCCGGTTCACCGACCGGCCGGCGGCGTCCCGTTTCCGCACGCCGGCGTCAGCGGAAAAAATGCCGGTTGTAGCCTAAATCCAGCCGTTCCTGAGCCCAGGATGACCTAGAATTACTCAGCAATTCATGAATTGGATTTCGCCCGTATGCGTTCGTACGGATTGTTTCCCGGCAAATTCTAATCTACGCACAAAACTTTTTTCTCCCCTAAAACCGTTATATTTACCAACATAAAGTAAATCTCCCATGGCAGGACAAAGCCAGTTATTAAGTCGGGTCATCGATGTTCTTTCGGATTTTCCTACCCCGGAAACCGTTATGAAACTGCGCACCAACGCCGCTGAAGAAAGCCGCCTACAGGAACTTTCGGACAAAAACGAAGCCGGTTCCCTCAGTCTCGAAGAACGAATAGAACTCGAGCATTACCGCGTAGCCGAGCACATGGTCCGCATGGCCAAGGCCCGGGCCCACAGCCGCCTGATGAAAGCCTGACCGGATCATCCGACTCCCTGACACAACGGGCCGTCATGACCATTAGCCGTTATTTTCCGCTACCGCCGCTTTTAGCCACCGCCCAGTGAGCAAGACTTACATTCCCGCCATCCTTCGCCGCCAGATCACCGAGGCCGCCGACGACTGCTGCGAGTACTGTTGCGTGCCCCAGGCGGTCGCTTTTGCTACTTACCACATCGACCACATCATCAGCGAAAAACAAGGCGGCAGAACCGTCTTCAGCAACCTGGCCTTGGCCTGCCGGCTCTGCAACCTGAGCAAAGGCAGCAGCATCGCCGCCTGGCACGAATTCCAGGAGGCCCTTATCCGGCTATACAATCCGCGCCGGGATGCGTGGCACAACCATTTCCAGTTCCGCCCCTCCGGCCTGGTTGTTCCGCGTACCGAAATAGGCCGGGGTACCATCAAGGTGCTCAACCTCAATGACCTGAACCGGGTGCAGGTGCGTGGGGTATTCATCGACAATGGCATCATTGTTTCATGAGTTGCGCAATCCGGCCGAAGGTATTTATCCGCTGTGGTAATATATATAAGCCCCCAGGAAATTAGCCGGGGCGCGGGCATGAGCCGGCTGTTACCTGGTGGCGCGATTTGGACGGCAAAGGTTTGATAACCCGCCGGACATCGGTGTTCGATCACTGATCCACCGGGCGGCCCATGATCCGATCCGCATCCGTTATGACCCGGATCACCCGGCAGGGGTTCCCGGCGGCAAATACGTTGTCTGGTACGCTGCGCGTCACCACGCTACCCGAACCGATCACCGCCCCGTCGCCGATGGTTACGCCGGGGTTGATGACGACCCTGCCGCCGATCCAGACGTTGTCACCAATGGTTACCGGTTCAGCGAATTCAAGGCCGGAGTTGCGTTCTTCGGCCACCAGCTGATGGCTGGCCGTGTAGATATGGACGCCGGGGGCCAGCATCACGTTCCTGCCAAAACGAATGGGCGCATCGTCGAGGAACAGGCAGTCGAAGTTGGCGTAAAAATTTTCGCCCAGGAAGATGTTGTAGCCGTAATCGCATTGAAAACGGCTTTCGATGAAGAAGCTTTTACCGTGGTTGCCGAGCAGAGTATTGAGAATGGCCAGCCGTTGTTGTCCTTCGCTCATCGGCAAAGCGTTCAGGGCTTCGGTGAGCCGACGGGCAAGGGCGCGGCCTGCTACCAGTTCGGGGTCCCGGGAGTCGTAGAATTGCCCGGTGATCATTTTTTGTTTTTCCGACATGGTGTTGATCCTTTTCAGGTCAGGCCGTTGGTATCCGCCACACGGAGACAGGCGACATCCGGATGGCACGACGAAACCGGCACGTAAACGTAAGCTACGATCAACGCGTGAGGTAAGAGCGTGTAGGGGGGTGATCCCTCCTACACAAGCTCCAGATTTCGGCAATGTAAAGTTGAGAATGTAACGTTATGCCATAATGCGGTCTGCGTAAAGAATTGGTTCCGGGTACTCTTTTTTGAAAGAGTATCTGATCACGTCGAAAGCCGTGACGACGCCCTTAAGTTTACCGTCGAGATTGACGACGGGCAGGGTTTTGAACCGGCGGTCCATGAATAGTTCGGCGGCGGTAGCCACTTTATCCTTAGGGGCCAGTTTCACAACGGCGCGGGTCATGACCCGGGCCACCGTTTGTTTGCCGCAGTCGGGGTTGCCCTGGCAGTGCTGCCACAGGTCGTAGCTGGTGATCAGGCCGACAAGCTTGCCGTTGGCATCTACTACGGGCAGTTGCTGCAGGCGTTTTCGTTCCATTACCGACAATACCGTTTCCACGGCCTGCGTCGGATTTACCGTAGTGACTTTAGTGGACATGATCGTTCGTACTTCTTCGTTCATCATAAGCGCTGAATTGTGAGTGGTTTATTCGTGCCTTAAATTAACTGTTCCCGGTGAATTTTCCAAATTATTGTCCGCACAGCGAACTTTATTTAAAATTTTTCACAATCAGACCGGTCTGACACACGAACATAAAGTGCCTCAATTGCGGCCGCTACGGTTATACCTTCGCAAAAGCAACGCCATCTCTTTTCTCATTTACCCAACGTAGTGAGTGGTTTTTATCCTGAGGTCTCACCCCCGATAAAATTGCAAAAAGCGCCTCCATATTCCTACCCTGCCGGCATTCCCGTCCTGGCTGTGACTTAAAGCACTGCCCGCCAAACACCAGCTTCTGCCAGCACCTGAGCCTCTATCTCTTTTCCTACTTCAACGTTTTTACCGGCGCGAACCCACCGGTCATTTCCACTTCTTACCGTCTGGCGATAAGCCGGGTCATCTCCGGCTACTCCAGTACGCCGGCAACAGCTCCTTTTTTGAACTCCTCGCCCATCTTGGTATAGGTACCGTCTTCCAGCTTGGTGCGTACGGCCTTGAAAGCGTCGATGGTTACCTGGATGTCCTCCGCGGTATGCTCGGCCGTGGGGATCATGCGCAGCAGCAACTGCCCCTTCGGGATGATGGGAGGCAGCACGATGGAACAGAAAATGCCGTAGTTCTCGCGCATGTCGTATATGAGGGCACCGGCTTCGTAGACGGATCCTTTCATGTACACCGGCGTGACGCAGGCCCCGGTGTTACCAATGTCGAACCCAGCATCCTTAAGGCCATTCTGCAGGTGGTTGACGTTCTTCCACAGCTTCTCGCGCAGCTCCGGCATGGTGCGCAGCAGGCGCAGGCGCACCAGTGCCCCCTTCACCATCGGCATGCAGAGCGTTTTGGCGAAGATCTGGCTGCGGAGGTTGTAGCGGAAGTACTCGATGATGTCGGCACTGGCCGAAACGAAGGCTCCGAAACCCGACATCGCCTTGGCGAAGGTGGAAAAGTAAACGTCGATCTGATCCTGAATACCCTGGGCCTCACCGGCGCCCATACCGGTTTCGCCGAGGGTACCGAAGCCGTGGGCGTCGTCCACCAGCAAACGGAAACCGTACTCTTCCTTGAACGCACAGATCTCCTTGAGGATGCCCTGCTCGCCGCGCATGCCGAAGACGCCCTCGGAAATCACGAGGATACCGGAGCCCCGCTTTTCGGCTTCTTTTTTGGCCTGCTTGATGCGGACCTCGAAGTGCTCGATGTCGTTATGTTTAAACGCATACTTCGGTCCCTGGTGCATCCGGATTCCGTCAATAATGCAAGCGTGGTCGTCGCGGTCATAAACGACTACGTCGTGGCGGCTCAGGCAGGTATCGACGATGGACATGATGCCCTGGTAACCGAAGTTGAGCAGCAACGCGCCTTCCTTCTCGGTGAACTCGGCGAGTTCCTTTTCGAGCTGGATGTGGGCATCGGTTTCACCGCTCATGATGCGCGCGCCCATGGGGTAGGCCAGGCCGTACTCCGAGGAAGCGTCGGTATCGATCTTGCGTACTTCGGGGTGGTTGGTGAGGCCGAGGTAGGAGTTGAGGCTCCAAATGATGCAGTCCTTACCGCGGAACTTCATGCGGGGGCCGAGTTCGCCTTCGAGCTTGGGGAAGGAGAAGTAACCGTGGGCGATCTCCTGGTACTGACCCAGGGGGCCTTTATGGCTGAATTTTTCGAATAGATCTTTCATTTGCTTGCGCTTTTGACCCGGCAAAGGTAAGCAAGACTTTCATTTCGGGCCGGGCAAATAGTTGGCGCAGCGTCACATTTTCCGGCGCGAACGCAGGTGCGGGGAAAAGCTTGTTTGAAGAGCAGAGGGTGACGGAGCGCGGTTGTTACGAAGGTTCTTTCTTTGCATCCCGCGGCCGCGCCTGAAACCTGAAAATTAAACTAAAATCGTATATTTACCCAAATTTGTTTGAAACAGCAGTACGTGCCCACCCCCGTCAAAAATAAAGCCGCCATGCTCGATCGGTCCGTCGCTCATCTGAAGGGCATCGGCCCGGCGAAGGCGAACCTGTTGGCGGAAGAGTTGCACATTCGTAGTCTCGGCGATCTGCTGCACGCCTATCCCTTCCGGTACGTAGACCGCACGAAATTTCACCGCATCATCGACATCATACCCAACGAAGGGGCGGTGCAGGTGAAGGGCATCCTGAAAACCCTGAGCGTGAAGGGGGCCGGCCGGGCCATGCGCCTCGTTGGCCGTCTGCGCGACGAATCGGGCGCGGCGCTGGAACTCGTTTGGTTCCGCGGCATTAACGTACTGCAAAACATGTTTACCGTCGGGGAGGAGTACATCTGCTACGGCCCGGTGCTGGAGTTCAACGCCAAGCTCAGCATCACCCACCCCGAAATGGAACTCGCCCGCCGTGCGCTCACCGACGTTTCCGTCTTCGAGCCCGTCTACTCCAGCACCGAAAAGCTGAACAAGCGCGGCCTCGATCCCCGGGGCCGCCGCAAACTGATCCGTTCGCTTTTCGAGCAACTCACGCCGGCGGACCTGCCCGAGATCATCCCCGATTATCTGATGAAAGAGTTGCGGTTGATGCCCCGCGCCGCCGCCCTGCACGCCATCCACCTGCCGACCGATCAGACCCAACTCGACGGCGCCCGCCGCCGCCTGAAGTTCGAGGAGCTGTTCCTGCTGCAGTTGCGGCTGCTCCAGCTCAAGGTGAAGCGGGAGGGTCAGGTGGCCGGGTATAAATTCAGCAACATCGGAGCGATCTTCAACCAGTTTTTCACCACCAAGCTCCCCTTCACCCTCACCGGTGCCCAGAAGCGGGTACTCAAAGAGATCCGGGTCGATCTCGGGCGCGGGGTGCAGATGAACCGCCTGCTGCAGGGCGACGTCGGCTCGGGTAAAACGATGGTAGGGCTGATGTCGATGCTCATGGCCCTCGACAACGGCTTCCAGGCCTGCATGATGGCCCCAACGGAGATCCTCGCCTATCAGCACTACGAATCCATCACGGAATACGTCGACGGGCTGGACGTGACGGTGGCCTTCCTTTCCGGCAGTATCAAAGGCAAGGCCCGCAAGGCGATCCTGGAGCGGCTGATCGCCGGTGAGATCGACATCCTGCTCGGCACCCACGCCCTGATCGAGCCGTGGGTTGAATTCAAGAACCTCGGCCTGGCGATCATCGACGAGCAGCACCGCTTCGGCGTGAAGCAGCGCGCCAAGCTCTGGGTGAAGAACAAGCCGTACCCGCCCCACGTATTGCTGATGACGGCCACGCCCATCCCCCGTACCTTGGCGATGACGGCTTACGGGGACCTCGACGTATCGGTGATCGATGAGTTGCCGCCCGGCCGGACACCGATTCAGACCGTCCACTTCACCGAGCACCGGCGGCAGCGGGTTTTCGGTCGTATCCGGGAGGAGATCGCCAAGGGACGGCAGGCTTACATCGTATATCCGCTGATTGAGGAAAACGAGAAACTGGACCTGCTGGCCCTGGAGGAAGCCTACGACGAGATGCGCCATAAATTTCCCCCACCGGAATACCAGATCAGTATTGTGCACGGCAAGATGAAGCCGGCGGTGAAGGACGCCGAGATGCAGCGCTTCAAGAATAAAGAGACCCACATCATGATGGCCACCACGGTGATAGAGGTAGGGGTGAATGTACCCAACGCCACGATCATGGTCATCGTCCATACCGAACGTTTCGGGCTGAGCCAATTGCACCAGTTGCGTGGCCGGGTGGGCCGGGGGGCGGAGGAATCTTACTGCATTCTGCTCTCGAGCGTAAAACTGAGCAAAGAGAGTAAAGAACGGATCAATACCATGGTGGCCACCACCGACGGTTTCAAGATCGCCGAGGCCGACCTGCGCCTGCGGGGGCCGGGTATGCTGGACGGTACCCAGCAGTCCGGCCTGCTGCAAATGCGGATCGCCGATCTGGCCAACGACGGGCGTATCCTCTCCGCGGCCCGCGACCGGGCCAAGGACATCCTGGAAAGAGACCCGCGCCTGGAGGCTCCCGAGTTTGCCGCGCTACGCGCGCACATGGCAAAGCATATGCTGGGGGTCAAAGGCTGGGGACGGATCAGCTAGTACCTATTATTCCGCACACCCTAACGCGCTAAGGGTTTCCCTAACTATATTACCAGAAAATAAAAGCAAAAGTACAATGAACCAGAAAAAATTCATGACCCTCGGCATCATAGGATTCTTCCTTCTGATCGCCATCATCATGTTCAGTAACGCCACTTTTTTGACGATCGATTCCGGGGAGCGGGGCGTCCTCTTCCGCACCTTTGGGGCCGGACTGGATAAGGAAAACATCTACCAGCCCGGTTTCCATATGGTTGCGCCCTGGAATACGATGTACGTATACGAGGTACGGGAAGCGCAGTTGGAGGAAGAGATGGAGGTGCTCTCCAGCAACGGCCTCAACATCAAAGTCGACGTAACGGCGCGCATCCGCCCCAACTACGACCAGATCGGTAACATCCACGAAACCTTCGGGCGGGAGTATATGGACCGGCTGGTGCGCCCGGAGGTGCGCTCCGCCGTACGCCAGGTCATTGGTAAGTTCACCCCGGAGGAGTTGTACTCCACGAAGCGCGATGAGGTGCAAACGCTCATCACCGAAGAACTGACCAACGTACTGGCAAAGAACTACATCGACCTGCGGGCCATCCTGATCCGCGACATCGAGCTGCCCGAAAAAGTCCGAACGGCCATTGAAGAAAAGCTGGAAGCCGAACAAGGCTCGCTCAAATACGAATACATCCTGACCCGCGAGAAGCAGGAAGCCGAGCGCCGCCTGATTGAGGCCCAGGCCAAAGCCGACGCCAACCGCATCCTTTCCGCCAGCCTCTCCGATAAGATTTTGCAGGATAAGGGCATCGAGGCCACGCTGGAACTGGCGAAATCGCCCAACAGCAAGGTGATTGTCGTTGGCGGCAGCGACAACGGCGGGCTACCGCTGATTCTGGGCGGTGGTCAGTAGAAACTGGTTGGCTAAAGGTGTAAGAATAGCTGATGCCACCGAATCGGCCAATAACATGAATTGCTCACCGGAGACCACTTCAGAGACCGACTTTAACACGTCGTTTCTAAGCATGTATCCAGTGAGCAATTACTATTTCAGGATTGATGATTCCGTTAGAAGCTACTGCCGGGATTCTCCTTTTCACTCAGGAACTGCTCCGTCTTGGCCCGCTCCACCTTATTGTACAGGCGGTCGCTTTCGTGCCGGTCACGGGTAACCTTGGCCAACGTAAAACAGGCGCTGACGGTGAAAACGAAGCCCATGGCGAGGAAGCCTTTTACGGCAAGGGTGCTCTCCAGTAAAACGATGCCGGCCAGGGTACCTACCGTAGCGAGTACGAAGGCGATCCAGGCCATGTTGAAGAATGACTTACTGTTGGAATGGTCGATAATGGTATGACTCATCATTCAGTTATTTACGTAGTTGCTGCCGGACGGCCCAACCACTGGTTCGAAAGCAAACTTCCGGCTGATTTTACTTAAAATTCACCCCATGTCGATGAACCGGGGTGAGAATTCGACGAACGGCGGCAAAAATTCGCTGCCCGGAAAAATAGCGGACGTCTCCTCGCGTCCGAAGTTCCTCGTTTCTCATTGCTACTTCTAGCGGACCAGGCTGGTACTATGGTTCAATTACCTTAATCAGTGGTATTTAACTGACCTTGACTTTCTCCACGCTCAATCCACGATCATCCCTTCCCCCACCAACTCCTGCTGCTTCATGTGCACCGGCAGATCGCGGTAGGCGTACTGTTGCGTCCGCAATTGCGGCCGGAAACCCGCCTCTTTAATAGCTTCCTGAATACCGTCGGCCGTAAATCGCCACCTTGCCCCAGCGGCGGAAACCACGTTCTCCTCGATCATGATCGAGCCGAAGTCGTTGGCACCGGAGTGCAGGCAAAGCTGCGCTACCTCCTTACCCACCGTTAGCCAGCTGGCCTGGATGTTGGTCACATTGGGCAGCATAATGCGGCTCAGGGCGATCATGCGGATGTACTCGTCGCCGGTAACGGTGTTGCGGGCGCGTTTGATCTTTTTGAGGATGGTGTCTTCGTCCATAAACGGCCAGGGGATGAAAGCGAGAAAGCCCTTGGCGTGCGCCGGCTTTTCGGACTGCACCTGGCGCATCCGCACGAGGTGATCCATCCGTTCCCAGTTCGTTTCGATGTGGCCGAACATCATGGTGGCGGAAGTGGTGATGTCGAGCTGGTGGGCAGCGCGCATGACGTCGAGCCACTCTTCGCCGCCGCATTTACCTTTACTGATCAGGCGGCGGACGCGGTCGCTCAGGATCTCGGCACCGGCGCCGGGGAGGCTGTCGAGCCCGGCTTCCTTCAGCGCTTTCAGCACATCGTAATGACTCTTCTTTTCCAGTTTGGCTACGTGAGCGATCTCGGGCGGGCCGAGGGCGTGAAGTTTCAGGTTGGGATAGAGTTGCTTGAGTTCGCTGAACAGCTTGCAGTAATACTCCAGGCCGAGATCGGGGTGATGACCGCCCTGCAACAAGAGTTGTTCGCCGCCGAAGGCGAAGGTCTCCTCGATCTTGGTCTTATAGTCCGCAATGGTAGTGATGTACGCGTCTTCATGGCCGGGCCGACGGTAAAAATTACAGAACTTGCAATTGGCGATACAGACATTGGTCGTATTAGAGTTACGGTCGATGATCCAGGTGACGTCCCGCCTGGGCACCGCCTGAAAACGCAACTGATTGGCCACGTACATCAGATCGGCCGTATCGGCGTTTTCGAGCAGGAAGACGCCTTCTTCAGCGGTCAGCCATTTTTTATTCAGGGCGCGTTCGAGGAGATCGGCGGAGTTCATATCAGTTGGTTGTGGCATAATAACAAGCTGTGGAAAGGTAGGTTGCGGAAAACTTTCATTTTTTAGTGAAAGTTTTTTTGGCGCGGACGCCGGATGCAGAGAAAGGGTCGATGAGTCGTGTTTGTAACCGGTGCACCGTTCTACTCGCGTGGTTCGATCATATCCTTTGTGTTAGCGCATCCGCTATTCATGCCGCTTCACCCTAACAGCAAGAACATCGCCGGCCGCTTTTGCAACTCCGTTCCTACCGTTTTTTTCCACTCCTTCACCCGGCCGGTGAAAATGAATTCCGTCTCCAGCGTAAGGTCGCAAGCGACGGAAAACAGCGTTTCGGGATGCAGGCTTTCCAGCGCGACTTCCACGGTCGCCTGGTTGCGGTAGGGCGCTTCGATCCAGAGTTGAGTGGTGTTGCCCTTACGGCTGGCGGCTTCGAGGCGGCGCAAGTCCTTGGCCAATTGCGGGCGCTTTGGGCTCAGGTAACCGTGGAACGTAAATGACTGCCCGTTGAGCCCGGCGGCCATCACGCTCATCAAAATGGCGGAAGGGCCGACCAAGGGGATTACGCGAATGCCGCGTTGGTGCGCGAGTAGGATCAGTTTTGCGCCGGGGTCCGCCACGCCGGGGGCCCCCGCATCGCTTAACAAACCCACATTGCTCCCGCGCTCCGCCGCCCGGAGCATCTCCGGCAGATCACGCGTCTCCGTTCGTTTATTCAACGCATAATATTCACACTCCTGCAGCGGCACGCCTGCCTCCTTCAGGAATCTGCGGGCTACTTTCCCCGTCTCCACCACAAAATGGCGGATCGGCAAAATGATGTCGAGCGTCGCTTGGGGAATGGTGTGCAGGGCGTTATCACCAAGGGGGGAAGGGATGAGATAGAGGTAACCTTTGGATTGAGACACGCTAAAGCTTTTCTATTTCCGCAGCGGTAAGACCCGTACACCGACTAATTTTATTATCCGACTCCCCATTCTGTTTCATCATTCGGGTCATTGCGAGCATTTGCTCCATTTTACCTTCCTCGCGTCCTTCCTGAAGTCCTTTTTCTCGCCCCTCATCGAGTCCTTCCTGGCGTCCCTCGCGTTTTGCTTCTTCTCTGGCTGTTTTAGACGAATTATCGAGATTATGATATACCTGCAGGTTTTCCTTGTAAGCTTCCATTTCGGCAGGGGTGAAATTTGCAATCTCAGCAGCCTCGAATAAACGTTTAAAAATCCGCTCCTGAAGCGCCGCCGGCCGATCAGACAATTTAGAGAGGTGGCGAAAAACATAAAGCCACTTTTCAAATTGCGTCGCCAGTTCATCCACCGTTTTTTTGAACTTCGGCAGTTCAATATAAATCAGTTTTAGTTTGTCGTAGAAAACATTGCAAAACTGATCTTTAAGTTCGACGCGGTGTAGAATATCGGCTTTTTCCCGTGCTTCCGAAAATACGAAGTCCAAAATACCGATAAAATAAACCGGTTGCAGTTCAAAATCCCATTCTCCTTTGTTCTTTTGTTCCTCAATGGGAAAACCAGAATAGTATATACTCCGGTCCTTGAACCAGTTTAGCTTAATCTTCTGAAGCTCTACGATAAACCATTCCCCAATCGAACTCCGGCAACTCAAATCAAGGATCGTCTTGCGGTCCGCTGCGGTCCGCCCTACTTTTTCGTTGTAGGCATACTCCAGGTCTTCAATTTGTTGGTGCTGAGGCAACAACTGGTTCGAAAAGTCAATGAGCAACTCCTTATTCGGCTCTTCGCCAAACAGCTTCTTGAACCCGAAATCGGTCAAAGGATTTACGTACTTATCGACAACGTGCGGCATACGGAATGGGAACAATATAAAGGTAAGCAAAAGTTCAAGCGGTCAGCCAGCGAATTTTCGCTTAAAATTTCCGACTTTACGTTTCTCAAAAAGCCGATCATGTCCACCATTTACGACCAATTTAACCTAACCGGCCGCGTCGCCATCGTCACCGGTGCCAGCAAGGGCATCGGCAAGGCCATTGCCCGGGGGCTGGCCGAGCTCGGTGCCAGCGTCGTCGTCAGCAGCCGTAAGCAGAAGGCCGTTGATGAAGTCGCCACCGAGTTCACCGCCGCCGGGCTTCTCGCCACTGGCATCGCCTGCCACGTCGGCGACGAAGTACAGTGCCAAAACCTGGTAGAGCAAACAAGTGCCATCTACGGCGGAGTCGACATCTTGATTAACAACGCCGCGACCAACCCCGTCTTCGGTCCTTTGGAGCAGATGACGGGCGAGGTGTTTGACAAGGTGATGAACGTCAACGTCCGTTCCTGTATGCTCCTGGCCAATCTTTGTAAACCGAGCATGGCCGGACGAGGCCACGGCAGCATCATCAACATCGCTTCCGTGGAGGGCCTTAAACCATCCCCCATGATGAGCATTTACTCCGTTAGCAAGGCCGCCCTGATCATGCTCACCCAAACCCAGGCACGCGAGTGGGGCACCGATAAGATCCGCGCCAACGCCATATGCCCCGGCCTGATCCAAACCAAGTTCAGTGCCGCCCTCTGGCAAAACGAGCAGATTCTCGACCACTTCGTTAGCCAGACCCCCTCCGGCCGTATGGCCCAGCCCGAAGAGATGGTCGGCCTGGCCGCCTACCTTGCCTCCGACGCGGGTGGCTTCTCAACCGGCGGTGTCTTTACGGCGGACGGTGGCTATATGATTGCCTGATCGATCAACCCCTTAATGCTCCGAAACACCGCACCGGTTTAGGTCGGGCAATAATCATCATGAATTACGATTACATCATCATCGGTGCCGGTTCCGCCGGGTGCCTGTTGGCCAACCGCCTCTCCGCCGACCCGGGGAACGAGGTGTTGCTGATCGAAGCCGGTGGCCCCGTTCGGAACCCCAACATCATCATCCCGGCCGGTTACCCAAAGCTACACCGCAGCTCGGTCGACTGGGGGTACTGGTCGGAGCCGCAGGAGCAATTACTCGACCGCCGACTCTACCTCCCCCGGGGCAAGGTGTTGGGCGGCAGCAGCTCCACCAACGCCATGGCTTATGTGCGTGGTAATCGTGCCGATTACGATGACTGGGCCGCCGCCGGTAACCGGGGCTGGAGCTACGATGAGGTGCTCCCTTACTTCGTCCGCCATGAAGACAACGCTGACCTTGAAGATGATTACCACGGCACGGGGGGCGAACTACACGTCGAGTTTCCCAACCGTTATCGCTCCCCCTTCGCACCGGCCTTCGTAGCTGCTTGTGAAGAAGAGGGTTTTGAACGCAACGAAGACTACAACGGCGCACGCCAGCGGGGAGCCGGATTATTCCAGTTTACCATAAAAAACGGCAGACGCCACTCCGCCTATACGGCCTTTCTGAAACCAATCATGCCACGGGCTAACCTGACGGTACTTACCGGTACACACGTCCGTCAAATCCTGATAAAAAAAGACCGGGCAGTCGGGGTACTGGCGGGTAAGTCAGGTAAAACACCCGTCGTTTTCCGGGTAAGGCGGGAAGTCCTCCTTTCAGCGGGTTCTTTTGCCTCCCCCCAGTTACTGATGTTGTCGGGCGTTGGCGACCGCAAAGAGGTCGAGCGCCACGGCATCGACTGTGTGCACGACCTTCCGGGAGTAGGTAAAAACCTGCAAGACCACCTCTTTTGCCCCATCGGAGCCCTCTCCCACCAGCAGGAAGGCCAAAACCACTACACCCGTCCCGTAGCAATGGCCCGGGCGGCAGCCAACTATTTTTTCCGGGGCCAGGGTGTTTTCAACAGCAGCCCCCTGGAGGCGGTGGCTTTTGGTTCGAGTTCCCTCAGTCCGGACCGGGTCGATTATCAGTTTCACTTTTCCTCTTTTCACGTCGGGGAAGGTTACGGTGCTGATTTTCACAATTACAAAACCTTTCCTAACGACCAGGATGGGTATTCCATCCTGCCCTCCCTGTTGCGTCCCCGCTCCCGGGGAACGGTGCGCCTGCGTTCCGATAATCCTTTGGACCACTCCATCATACAACCCAACTTTTTCACCCACGAGGACGACCGGCGGGTGATGCTCGAGGCAACTAAAAAAGCAATCGCGGTGATGGACGCCCAGGCTTTTGCGCCTTTTCGCAAACACCGCTTCTCCCCTCCTGACATCAGTTCTGACGACGCGATCTGGCACCACGTACAAAAGCAAGTAGAAACCATTTACCATCCAGTAGGCACCTGCAAGATGGGCCACGATGAGCTGGCCGTAGTGGACGACCGGCTGAACGTGCACGGCCTCGGCGGGTTACGGATCATTGACGCCGGCATCATGCCCACCATAGTTAGTGGCAACACTAATGCTCCGGTTTTCATGATAGCGGAGAAGGGGGCGGAGTTCGTGATCGAAAGCAATCAGCAGAAATCATAGTGTTTTACACCTAAGTCAAAGTGGCTTGGGTTGGCATCCCGATATCACCGCTCGAAAGGCCAGCAATCACGATCTATACCACCACGGATTCCCGCATCAACCAGTTCCGCTCCACCAATAACTCCATGTCTTTGACCGTCTCGTGCAGGGCGGTTAGTTTTTTCCGATAGACCGCTTTCTCGATAAATCCCTTTTGGTGCTTGATATTAACCAGTTGCTTCGTGAAGCGTACGTAGTTGGTGTAACCCCTTTTATCTATTGTACTCATCTTGCGGTTACGGCGAACGTAAAGCCGGAAGGTATCGAGCAGGTTCAGGGCGTACTCCTGGTCCTGCTGGTCATAGGCGATCTGCACCTCGAGCAGAACGCGGGCCAGGTGGTAGACGTGATCGGAGTCGGTAACGGTGGCCAGCAGGTGGGCGGCCTCGTCGAGGCGCTTGCGGCTGTACAGGTATTTTGCTTTGTTGAGCGCGTAGGCGTTCGCACGACTGCGGGCGGGCAGGCGTTCCCGGTTGTTTTCGATGAACCGTTCCGTCCATTCAAATTCTCCGTTGCCGGAGCCGATCGTCACTACGTTTTTGTAGTCGTACTCACTGATGGCTCCCCGGTCGTACATCAGGCCGGTAGAAATTCCCCGCTGGTACAATTCGAGTAGTTCACCACGGAACTCCGCATGGCCGCTCATGATGCGCTTGATGCAGTAATTGTTGGCAAAACCGTACACATCTTTTTGCTGCTCCAGCGGCAGGCGATCCAACCCTTCGTCGAGGTAATGCAGCATCCGCTGGTAGTGCTCTTCCGCATTAGGTTCGCGCATACTCATCAGAATATGGTAATACGCTTCGATACTGGGTTCGCGCCCCTGCTTGCGCATCAGAATGCCCGCTTCCGAGTTCAGATAATCCAGGATGGGCTCCAGGAAGAGTAACTCGTAATGGGTATTCATCAGCATCATATTGGCGGTAAGCTGACAGGCATGGCGGAGTTTTTCGACGAGGTAAAACCGGTCGAGATGATTGAGCATCGCCTGCATCTCGCGGGTATCGGAACGGTCGGCGTTGCCCTGGAGATAACCGTTGATGGATTTCCATTCGTAAGCGGCCAGATGAGTTTCACCGTCGCGAAATCTATATTTTTCTACCTTACGATCAAGCCGGTTTCCCCGGTTCTCAAGCAGTTTGAAACGGCGCAGTTCCTTAGATCTTTTGAGCACCAGTACTTCCTCGCGAAACTCTTCGGTTTGCAGTTGCTCCACGGCCAGAAAACGATTTACCAGTTTCATGAGCGACGACATCAGATCGGCCAGAGACTGATTCGTTCCGCTACCCGTCAGGGCATCCTGCGCCCGCGCCTCCGTAAGTTTAGGTTTAGTCTTTCCTAATTCCTTCAACAGAAAATCGAGCAGCAGGGAAGTTCCCTTATGACGGTTGAAGTAGGGGCTGCGCACAAACTGCCGCAGGCGCTCACGCTCCCGGCCGTCCATGGCTTCGATCTGCCGCACTACTTTGGCGTCTTGCATAAGGGCAAATATAACGGGTACAGCGTTCGTGTTTCGGAGCTTGTCGGGAGAAAAAATTCGGGATGTTTACTGGCTGATTGCGGGGTGCACGTTATCGGTGGTTTATTTCGGGGCCTCCGTCTTTTTTTAACGTCCGCACCACCGTCAGTAAAATCAGCACCCCGATCCCTACCCCGATCCGCAGCCAGTAGTCCTGCCGCGTGATGACGCTGGCTTCGAGGTGGTCAGGGTTAGCGGCACAGGGGGTTCCCGTACCGATCTTTTGCGCCCAGTGGCGAGGATCCGAATTGTCGAGCCCGGGCCGGACGAGGGCGTAGGTAAATGCGGTATCGGGGTTAGCAATAGTGTAGGTAACCTCATTGATGTAGCCGCCGTTCGGACCATATAGCCCCAGGGTTTCCCCGTCTTTATCGAGTCCGAAGGGCAGGCCCTCCACCACGTTGTGGGCGGTAGGGTGGGCCCGCCGTAATTTTTTGGCCTCGCGACAAACCACGAGGTAGTCGCCGGGGCCGATGTTCACCTCCGGCAACCGGTAATCGTGTGTCTGGTCGGTCAGCAGCCATCCTTTGAGGGTCAGGGAGGAGTCGCTGCGGTTGTAAAGCTCAATCCAGTCTCCGTCGGCTTTTCCGCGGGGCCGGATTTCATTGATGATCACCCGCTCCGCAGCCGGGTGATCAAAGGGTTCGAAAACGGCTTTTACGGCGTAGCTACGGTCCTTTTGCAGATCGAGATCGAAGGCTGTTTCGTGGGTTTTCACTCCCTCCCAACCAACGAAGCGGAAGCCTTTATGGGCGACGACGCGCAGGTGCAGGGGGAGGTTTTGAAAATAAGCCCCGCCGTATTTCCGCTCGTCGATGCGAAGATTTTCATTGAGCACGATGTAGCCTCCCGGACCGGCGGCGATCTCCACGTTGCGGTCCTCTCCGGCCGTGAAGTAACTGCGCAGGTGTTCGCGCAAATGAGATGGCCGCTCGCGAGCGAAATCATGCAGCCGCCGCAGGTGAAACCGCCAGTTCCGGTCTTTGCCCCGCCAGCGTTTAAGTTGGCGCGGCATATCGAGCTCCAGACCGGCGACGCGGGCTTCGATGGCCGCGGCAACCGTGACCGGGGCAAAGTCGGTATGGAGGTAATCGAGCGACCGGTTGACGAAGTTGCGGGCGTACGTGGGGTTGGCCAACAGTTTGCGCTGCAGCAGGGTCGACCACGGAGGGTTGGGCCACGACGGCCCGTCGGCTTCGGTGTAAAACTCGAGGGTGTTGCGCTCGTAGGCCGGTTGATGCAGGCCGAAGCCCTGGTCTACGTCGTAAAGAATCCAGCGCCAGCGGCCCGTAGGCGTCCGGGGCCGCCAGAAGCGGATGTTGCCTCCGGCATCGCGGTTGTCAAAATATGTCTGGGCGATCTGGAGGCGCTGGTAATTATCGATGTCCATCATTTCCCCAAGCCGGCGGTAATGGGCCGGCTCGCTCAGGTCGTGCGTCCCGACAAAATCGAGCAGCGCGTTGTAGTGGCGCACCGAACCGTGTTTGAGGCTGGACTTGTGCTCCAGAAAATCGATCTTGTCTTTGTCTACTTCGGGGAAGCGGTCGGCCAGAAAGCGGGGGTTGATTTTTTCGCGCAGGTGGTAAATGCCCCAATAGCGACCGTTGAGGTACACCTGTACGGGGCGGGCGGCCTGGCGTTCGAGACTCCAACTTTCATCCTGCAGCAAACCGGTAAGCAGGGCGTCGCGAATGTAGCTACGGTTCCAGTCGGAGCCGGCGTTGCGGGCCACGAGAAAACGGAAAGACTTTTGTCCCTCGTCACCAAAAACAGGGTGCTTGATGCGCTTAGCGCCGTACTTTTTCCGGGCGGAGAGGGAGAACGATTTTTGCGGATGCAGCCGGCTCATGCCACCGAACATCCGAAAGCCGATGGTGCCGCTGAATACCACTTTCCCGTCGGTTTCCAACAGGTCGAAGTGAGCCGGGTGTTCGCGTTTCGTCCACCAGTTGGCCCCGGGTTTTTTCCAGTGGCCGGGGTCGGCACCATGGCCGGCCTGGAACCAGCCGTGCTGACCGTTAAAAAGTCGCCAGGGGTCAATACCGACGCTGAGGGTAAGCAGCCGGGTCGGGGGTTCATCGATGAAATACGTGGCACCGTGAACGGGAGAGGTCCGCGCGCCATCCGGCCCGAAGGAGGCGTAGCGGACGATGGTGGTAGCGGGCAACCGGAGGGGAAGGTCAAAAACAGGGGAATTGACCGTGGGGGTCCCGCCGTCAATGGTGTACCGTACCCCTTCGGGCAAAGTGACGGATTGCGGACGATCGTAGAAGCCCGGGCCGGGGGAGGGAGCAACCCGGCTACTTTCAATCAGCTCCGCACCTGCGGCCGCGCCCAAAAAGACGCCAAAGTAAATCAACAAAATAATGCGGAAGAATACGTTCAAGGGAGGGGTAACTTCTAGGGCAATTACCCGAAAGATAGCCACGCCGCCTCACATTTTCCATTTCTGTGCGTTAACAAATGCAAACCACCCCCCCGCTCGTCATGCGCCATACCATCGAAAATAACCGTATCCGCATCGCCGTCAACCAAACCGGCGCGGAACTTAGCAGCCTATTCAGTTTTGATACCGGACTGGAATATATGTGGGAAGCCGACCCCGCCGTTTGGGGCAGTTCGGCCCCCGTCCTGTTCCCGATCATCGGGATGCTGAAGGACGGCACCACGATGATCAGCGGCAAAACCTTCGCTATCCCCAAGCACGGCATGGTGCGCCACAACGATCAACTCGAATTATTTTATCAGTCCGAAGATCGCATCACGTTCCGGATGTGCTGGAGTGAGGAAACGAAAAAGTCATTTCCCTACGAGTTCGATTTCCGCATCACTTACCGCGTGCGCAACGAGCACTTGATCGTGTACCACGAGATCCAGAACTACGGTACCGAGCCGATGTTTTTCTGCCTCGGCGGACATCCGGCCTTTCGGGTTCCGGTACGAAAAGGCGAGCGCTACACCGATCATTTTTTACGCTTTGAAAACAACGAAACCGCCGATTCTCTGACGGTGACCGACGCCGGCACCCTCAGCCACGCCACCCGCTCCGTACCGTGGAAAGACGGTAATATTCTGCCCCTGACCCACGATCTGTTCGCCAACGATGCGCTGGTCTTCCGTGATCTCAACTCCCCCAGCGTCGTGCTGGAAAGTAAAAAGAGCGGACCGCTGCTTAAAGTCGATTACGCCGGCTGGACGCAACTCGGCGTATGGGCAAAACCCGCAGGCGACTTCGTCTGTATCGAACCCTGGATGGGCATGGCGGATTTCGAGGACTCCGACGGGCAGTTCGTCAATAAAGAGGGGATCATCGAGCTGGCGGGAAACGAGACTTACGAGATGAGCTACGACATCAAGGTCTTGTAAAGAACCGGTCTTCGGGGGTTTACTTTTTTCGCTGCAACGAACACCCGCGGTAAAAACCGGGTATCTGTGAAATACCACTTCCTACAATATGACCAACCCCTTCGCTTTCGATTTCAGCAACCTCAAAGGCGACTTCCTCGGAGGGCTCACCGCCGGCATCGTCGCCCTGCCCCTCGCCCTCGCCTTCGGTGCGCAAACCGCGCTGGGTGCCATGGCGGGTCTATACGGGGCCATCGCCATTGGTATTCTGGCGGCACTTTTCGGGGGAACCCCCACTCAGGTCTCCGGACCAACGGCCCCGATGACGGTGGTCTCCACGGCCGTTATCGCCAACGCCATTCTGGAAACGGGGGCCAATACCGTGCAGGAAGCCCTGCCGCTGATCCTGGCCACATTCTTCCTGGCCGGCGTGATCGAAATGATCTTCGGAATCATAAAGCTGGGTAAATACATAAAATATATTCCCTATCCGGTGGTTTCGGGGTTCATGAGCGGCATCGGTGTGATCATCATCATCACCCAGATCTTTCCCTTCCTGGGCTACAACCCCACCAACGACGCTGAACTGGTACAATCCCGCAGGATCCACGCCGAAGAGCAGATCCTCGAGAAGATCATTCGCGAGGAGGAGCAAAAGGGGACGCTGAAGGGAGTCATGGACGGCTCCGTCATTGCGGCCACCAACGCGGCTTTCGCCAAGGTTACCGCCGACGATATCACCGTGGAGGCAAAAAAACAGGCTAAACGACAGGTGGGTGGCACCAAGGGCACCATCCGCAACCTGCTCCGACCTTTCCAGTCTGACGGGATCAACTGGTTGAATTTTTTATTGGCGGCGGGTACCGTTTTGGTCATTTATGGTTTTAAACGCATCACCACGGCGGTGCCCTCCAGCCTGGTGGCCCTGGTGGTCTTTACGCTGATTGCCTATTTCTTTATCGAGCCGGGGGCTGTACCGACCATCGGTAAGGTAGGAACAACCGACGGACCGCTGATCCCGTTCCACTTCAGTTTCTTCGGGGAATTTCTGAACCCAAATTACCTGATGAAGATCATCAAGTTTGCCCTCACGTTGGCGGCCCTCGGAGCAATCGACTCCCTGCTGACCTCGGTGGTGGCCGACAACATCACCAAAACCAAGCACGACCCCGACCAGGAACTGATCGGCCAGGGTATCGGGAACATGGGCGCGGCCTTCATCGGGGGGCTACCGGGGGCCGGAGCCACCATGCGCACCGTTCTGAACGCCAACTCCGGTGGTAAAACGAAGCTCTCCGGCATCATGGCGGGTGTGTTTCTGCTTGCCGTTTTGCTGGGGCTGAGCGGCATTGTGCAATACATCCCCAACGGAGTGCTGGCCGGTATCCTCATCACCGTTGGCATCGGCATCATCGATTATAAAGGATTCCGCCATTTGCGGGCCATTCCCCGGGGCGACGCCGCCGTCATGTTGCTGGTGCTGGTGCTCACCGTGTTCGTGGGCTTGCTCGAGGCCGTAGGGATCGGGATGGTGCTGGCAACGGTGCTGTTCATGAAAAAATCCGCCGATACGGTTGAGAAAGGAGCCTATTCCTCCAACCTGGTGGATTTCAGCGCCGACAAGCCGTGGAAAGACGACGCTGACCTGATTACCAGGCTGGGTGACAGGGTCTTCATCAAGCACCTCAACGGGCCGATTTTCTTCGGGTTCGTCTCTTCCTTTCAACTGATGATGCAAAAACTTCCTTCCGTGGAAGTAGTCGTTATCCGGATGGGTCGGGTACCCTACGTCGATCAGTCGGGCCTGTACGCACTGGAAGACGCTATTCTAGAACTACAGGAGCGGGGCATCGCCGTCGTATTCACGGGCATGACCGATCAGGTTCGCAGCATGATGGAACGGATCAATCTTATCCCCGGCCTTGTGAATGAGAAATACTCTTTTGCTACTTTCAAGGATTGCCGCAGCTGGCTCAGTGAACGCCTGGAGGAAGGAGATCTTGCAGATGTATCCGACCGGCAAACCAACGCGCCGCCAAAGATCGGAGAGGGAATGGACGAGATTTGAGCGGGAGTACCGGTTCCATCGGCCTACCGTATTCAGGCCGCCCCACCGTTGCGTTTTGTAAGTACAGCGGGATGAAAACGGACTGATGCCAGCGAACGCCCTATCTTTGCCTTCCATCAATCATTGTTCCCGCCTAGTTGGAATCCTCCGACCTTTTAACATACGGCATACCCCATCTTTTCCTGCTGAGTAACCCCGCAGGGATACTTCTCGGTTTTTTGGGGATCATCCTGTTGTTGTTCCTTTCCGGTTTGGTTTCCGGCTCGGAGGTAGCATTCTTCTCCCTGACGCCCAACGACTACGAGGAGCTGGAGAGTCGGGCGAATAGAACAGATAAGCTTATTTTGTCTTTTCGGGATCAGCCACGGCGGTTGCTGGCCACGATCCTGATCGCCAACAACTTCATCAACATCGCCATCGTCCTGATCTCGGACCTGATTCTGCAGGGAATTTTCCCGGACGGTTTTTTTCTGGGTTGGGTGGATAAGCTGTACGAGACGATACCCCGCGCCGATATTTTTTCCGAAGAGACCTGGGCCTCCGGCATCCGCTTTACCATCACCGTCATCGGCGTCACCTTCCTGCTCGTGCTCTTCGGGGAAGTTGCCCCCAAAGTATACGCCCGGTACAACAAGCTGAAGCTGGCCACGATGATGGCCCGCCCGCTGAATACGATGATGAAGCTTTTTAAACCGCTTGCTTTCACCCTGGTAAGCGGTGCCGCGGTCGTGGAACGCCGGCTGGAAAACCACACCCTCGACGCGGCATCGGCCAGCCAGGAAGACATCGATGAAGCCATTGAACTGACGGTGAATAATGAAGATAACGGCGAGGACGGGGCCCGCCAGGACGTCGGCATCCTGAAACGGATCGTTCAGTTTGCCAACGTGACCGTGCGGCAGGTGATGCGCTCGCGGGGAGACGTGATTGCCGTGGAGCAAACCATTGATTACCATGAGTTGCTGACTGTGGTACGGGAGCACAGCTACAGCCGCATCCCCGTTTTCGAGGACGACTTCGACAAGGTGCGGGGGGTGCTCTACGTGAAGGACCTGCTCGGGTACCGGCACGAAAACGCCAGCTTTAACTGGTTCAAACTCGTGCGGACCGACGTACTCTACGTACCGGAAAATAAAAAAGTGAGCGATCTGCTCAACGATTTTCAGCAGCAGAAAATGCACCTCGCCATCGTGGTGGACGAGTACGGCGGCACCGAGGGCATCGTTACGCTGGAGGACGTGCTGGAAGAAGTGATCGGCGACATTCAGGACGAGTTTGACGAGGGCGACGAGATCATCTTTGAAAAAATCGATGACCTGAATTTTATTTTCGATGGTAAAACCTTGCTCAACGACGTATGCCGGGTACTGGAAATTCCGACCAGCACCTTCGACGAAGTGAAGGGTGAATCGGAATCTTTTGCCGGATTGTTGCTCGAGATGCTGGGGCAGTTCCCCACCGAAGATCAGGAGTTGCACCACGAAGACTATCGCTTTCGGGTGATGTCCCTCACGAAGCGGCGGATCGAAGAGATTCTGATCACGTTACCGTCGAAGGAAGAAGATTAAGCCCGCTAGTTTCAGGGATTGGGGCGAGGCCGCAGGTGCAAGGGAAAGCTATTTTAGCAGCAAGGTTCACGAATTTGCGCTGCAGCGCCCGGGCAAAATTCGTTGTGCAAAGTTGCCTACCTCACCGCACGAATGAAAAACCCGGCTGGGGCAGCACCAAACGCTGCCAATCCATCCTCCATTGCATCCTGCGTGCGCGCCAAAATTGCATTCCCCGGGAAGACTCCACGACTGGTTTTGTCATCCTACGCTGCGATACGCCCACTCTCCCGGACGAGCAGTTACCGCTAAGACTCGGGAGCTCAACCTGCGTCCGTATCTTCGCCCCCGATGAGCAAAAGCTACGACCTGCAAGAAGTTACCGACTTCCCTTTATTCCACGCCGTTCTTAACGAGGTCTACCGGGGCAACCCCCAGTACATCTACCCCCTGCGCGGCGACATCGAAGGCATTCTCAGCGACAAAAACAAAGCTTACGACGGTAGCAACCTCAAAGTGTGGGTTGTGCTCGAAAACGGCCGCCGCCCCGTTGGCCGCGTAGCCGCCTTCATCGACCGGGAGCGCAACGAACAACTAGACCTGCCCGTAGGTGGCCTCGGCTTCTTTGAAAGCATCGAGGTCGGTACCGTCGCCGAATTGCTCTTCGATGCCGCCGAAAACTGGCTGCGCGGCGAAGGCATGCACGCCGTTGACGGCCCCGTCAACTTCGGCGAGCGCGACAAGTTCTGGGGCCTGCTCGTCCGGGGCTGGTACCGCCCGCTCTACCAGGAAACCTACAACCCGCCCTACTACCGGCAAATGTTTGAGTCCCGAAATTACCGAGCCCACGAGCAGTGCCTGACCATGCGCGGTGTGGTCTCCGAGTTTCCCGGAGAACGCCTCGCCGGGCTGGCGGGCCGCGTGCGCGAACGGTACGGTTTGTACACCAGACAGATCACCAAGGACAACCTGCCCCGATGCGCGGATGATTTTGCCAGGGTCTACAACGCGGCCTTCAACCACTGGCCTTACTTTAAGCCACTTACGGGCGGGGATATCCTGCCCGCTTTCAAGGAAATGAAACCCATTCTGGATCCTCACCTGACCTGTATCGCCTACAACAAAGACCACGAACCCATCGGCATGGCCGGTTTGATCCCCGACATCAATTGCTTCATGAAGGATGTCAACGGACAACTGAACTGGAAAGGGTTGCCCCGCTTCCTGTACCGGCTGAAGTTTCAGAAAAAACCCCGCAACTGCAAAGGCATCGCCTTCGGCATCGTGGCGGAATACCAGCGTATGGGCGTGTACCCCCTCATGGTCGACGCCATGTTCCAGAGTGGTGACCGCCACACCAGCCGGACCTATAAATACGTTGATATGGCCACCATCCGCGGCCACAACGAAGTGATGGTAAAGACCTGCGAAAAGATGAACACGAAGGTGCACCGCGAGCATATCGCCTACCGCAAAGCACTGGTTGCGGGAGCCGAATGGGAGCCATTTGCGATGATGGATTTGAGTGAGGTGGGGATGGGGACCTACGGTTAAGTCTTATTTATTAGCGCGGAAAAATTTGTGCAGCAGCAGTTCTCAGTTTGGCTTCAATTAACCTCACCCCCGGCACTTCTCCGGAGGGTGAGGTTTACCCACAAGTACCGGAACAGGCAAGGAGACAGCCTACGCAATGTTAACCCCACCCCAACCCTCCCCGGTGAGGAGGGAGCAGCTTGTTAACAGCCACTAAACTGTCTAGAACCGTAAACGCTACCTCCTGAATCGTCTCCCCTCCCCACCGGGGAGGGGCCGGGGAAGAGGTTTAATCTAACGGGCTAATAACATCATGGAAATCAGACCTATGGGTAAACTTCACCTCCGGAGGAGAAGGGGGACTAAGCGCAGGGGATTGGTGACCTAAAAGCCTGAGCTTAGTACCTTAGAGCTAAAACAGGCTAAACTGAGAATTGCTGACGGGTAATATTAGTTCGGCAAACTACTACCCTACAACCGCGTGTAGTGCTTCTCGTTGAAAAGGGAACTGCTGGGGTTGCGCCAGCCGGGTCCTTCCCCCTTCCAGAGTGCATCGGACTCCAGCGGTCCCCAGGTGCCGGCTGTATAGCTGTACAGCGGGACTTCGTCGTTCTTCCAGGCATCGAGGATCGGATCCACGAAACCCCAGGCGGCCTCGACACTGTCGCCGCGGGCGTACAGCGTCGGTTCGCCCTTCATGCAGTCGAGCAGCAGGCGGGTGTAGGCGGCGGGCACGTCGTTCTTGGTCAGGTCGCGGTAGAAGAAGTCCATATCGACATTCTTGACGCGGAAGCCTTCGCCGGGCACCTTCATGCCGAACTCGAGCGCCATGCCTTCATCGGGCTGGATACGGATGATCAGTTGGTTGTCGCAGCTCATCGCGTAGTCGTCGTATTCGGCGAAGATGGCTTGCGGTGGGTTCTTGAAGGTGATCACCACTTCAGTCAGCTTCAGCGGCAGGCACTTGCCGGTACGGACGAAGAAGGGGACACCGGCCCAGCGCCAGTTGTCGATGAAGAACTTCATTCCTACGTAGGTTTCGGTCTTGCTGTCGTCGGGTACGCCGGGGGCGTCGCGGTAGGAGACCACGTCGCCGGTCTTGGTCCGCCCTTCGGTGTACTGTGCGCGGATGACGTGGTTCTTAACTTCCTTTCGGGAGATTGCGCGCAGGGATTTGAATAGTTTGAGTTTTTCGTCGCGGATACTGGGAGCATCGGCGCGGATGGGCGGCTCCATGGCTACGTGGGCGAGTACCTGCAGCAAGTGGTTCTGTACCATGTCACGCATGGCTCCGCTTTCATCGTAGTAGCCGCCCCGGCTGCCGACACCGACGGTTTCGGCGGCGGTGATCTGGACGGACTGAACGTAATTGCGGTTCCAGAGCGGCTCGAAGAAGCCATTGGCAAAGCGGGTCACCAGCAGGTTTTGCACCGTCTCCTTGCCCAGGTAGTGGTCGATGCGGTAGATGGTGTCTTCGCGGAAGTGCGACTGAATCTCCGCGTTCAGTTCGATGGCCGAGGCTTCGTCGTATCCGAATGGTTTCTCTACGATCAGGCGGGCCCAGCCGTTATCATTCTCGTTGAGGCCGGCCTTGGCGAGCGCGCCGGGGATGGTGCTGTACAGCTTGGGCGGGGTGGAAAGGTAGAAGATATAGTTCTGACCTACATTGAGGTCTTTGTCCAGTTTTTTCAGCCTTGCCGCCAGCGCCTTAATGTCTTTCTCTCCGTCGTAGGAAGCCAGGTCCTGGTAAAAAAGTTTTTCGGAAAATTCCTTCACCTGCTCGTCGGTAGCGTCTTTCCGGTCAAAATGCTCGTTGTCGAAAACTACTTTTTTCCGAAAAGCCTGGTCGGTAAAATCCGTACGGGAAGCGCCGAGGAGGGCAAAATTTTCCGGCAGGTAGCCACCGCGGTAGAGGTCGAATACGGCGGGGACGAGTTTGCGCTGGGCGAGGTCGCCCGAGGCACCGAAGATTACGAGGACGTGGGGGTCGAGACTAGTGGGCATGTATGTTTAGATTTTCGGAGTATTGGTCTGCTGCGGAGCGGGCAAAGATATCGGCTTTGGAATATTATCTATCAAAGGTGGTGACATTCTGTAAGGTTTACGCCCGGGGTGAAGTAATTTTAGGCCGGACTTAAAAATTCATCTATGATGACGATAGGGATTGCAACGGATCACGGGGGGATTGAGCTCAAGCAGCAGCTTCAGACCTACCTGGAAAAGAAGGGATTCAACGTAAAGGATTTCGGCGCGTATGAGTACGACGCGGCGGATGACTTCCCGGACTTCGTGGTACCGCTCGCCCGCGCCGTCGGGGCCGGAGAGATAGCGCGGGGCATCGCCTGCTGCGGTTCCGGCGTGGGCGCCAGCATTGCGGCCAACAAGATCAGGAACGTACGCGCCTGCCTCATCAACGAGTCCTACTCCGCCGCCCAGGGCGTGGAGCACGACGATATGAACATGATCTGCCTCGGTGGCCGGGTCATCGGCATCGCGCTGGCCGAGACCCTGGTGGATGCTTTTCTGGGGGCCGAGTACGCGGCGCTGCCCCGGCAGTTGCGGCGGATGGGTAAGGTGGCGGCGCTGGAGGAGTAGCGAAACGCTCCGGCGCGGCTTTGTTGCACACCTCCTCCTTGCATCCTGCGTCCGCGCAAAACCAGCCGTGTGCGGAAGACCGCCTGAAAGGTTTTCCATTGCTTAACTTCATCCCGCTATGAAACACGAAGGACTCAATGAGAAAAAGGGTGGAAATCTGTCAAGCTGGCTCGATTCCATTCAACAGGACAGCTGGCAACTGGAGTTGGTCGTGAGCGGTTTCGTGATCTTCCTCCTCTTTACCGGTTGGGGCCCACTGCAGGCGTTTAGGCACGAACTGATCGTTCTGCAGCAGACTTCGGAGGTGTTTTCCAATGCCGAATTCTTTTATCAGATGCTGCGCATGGCGTACCTTTCCCTGATGATGTGTCTGCTGGTTCACCTCGTGCTGCGTGGCATTTGGATCGCGGGAATCGGGTTGCGCTCCGTATCGGGGGAGATTGACTACGGGCAGTTTCATTATCAGCCCCGCTTCTTACAACGGTTGCAACAGCGTACCGGCAGCTTCGACGATTACGTTCAGCGCCTTGAGCGGTGGTGCAGCATATTTTTTTCTCTGGCCTTCCTGATTGTATTCTGCTTCCTGAGCCTGACATCCTGGGGGGCGACCATGTTTATCGTTTCGTACGTCATAAGGCTCGCAATCGGCTATGAAGATGTTTTTGCGTACACCAACTCCGATGTGTGGATTTCGCTCATCATGACTATTCTGGGGCTAATTTACCTGTTTGATTTCGTCACCCTCGGATGGCTTAAACGGGTACGCTGGCTCTCCCGCCCTTATTATTACCTCTACTGCTTCATGGGGTGGATTTCCCTGGCCCGTCTTTACCGCCCGCTGTACTACAATCTGATCGATAATCGCCTTGGTAAGCGGCTGGCGATAGCGGTGCCTTTTCTGATCCTGGGTTTACTCACGGCGGCTTCCGTGGAAAAAGTCGATTACGCCTATATGCCGGGCACCCTGAACGACGGAAAAACCTGGCTGTACAGCGGCTTTTACGATGAAGACGAAAACGACCTTACCAAGCAGCTATGGCTCCCGTCCCTAACCTCCAAGTATGTACGCGACCGGTACGTAGAGCTTTTTGTTCCCTACGTGCCGGTCAACGATGATCAAACGCTTAAACTTATCGATTCGCTGTTGGCCCCAGGACTCAATACCGGCCTGATCCTCAATGGAGCGTTTAACGTCGGGGAAAGAAACAACCCTGACGCCAGTAACCCCGCGCTGCTTGCCGCTTTTGAGGGTTTGTATAAACTTTACATCAACGATTCCCTCACTACGGTCTCTCCCCTTTTTCGGTACCATCGGAAAAGAAAGCAAGGGGGTACCACCTACATGATACCCGCGCATGATCTGCCCGCCGGGGAGCACCGCCTTAGGCTTTCCCGCCGAGTGCTCCGAACCGATAGCGTATTATACAATGAGGGGTACAGTATTTACTTTTATAAATAAGCCATGCTTGAAAATCAGGAAAGCAAAGCGGGATTAAAGAAGTGGCTCGACACCATTCAGCAAGACAGCTGGCAGCTTGAACTCATCGTGAGCGGCATCGTGATTTTTTTAATGATCGGTGCTTACGAGCCCCTGTCCGGTATTTCGAATCAGGTAGAGATCATCCGTCTGGGCTCCAGCCCCATTTTATCGGTATCCTCTCTTTTCTTCAGCTTTTTAGAACTCTCTTACCTGTTGCTGGTCGGGATGTTTCTACTGCATCTGAGTATCAGGGGTGTCTGGATCGGAGCCATCGGCTTAAGGTCGGTTTCCGGCGGGTTTGACTACGATGAGCTGGAGTTTCAACCCCGGTTTTCCCAATTCCTGTATAAGCGCCTCGGCAACTTCGATGATTATATCGCCCGGCTGGAACGCAACGCCAGCGTCACCTTTTCTTTGGCTTTTTTATTCTTCTTCGCCATCCTCAGCGTCGGCTTTTTCTTCGTGGCCCTCATGCTCGGCACTTTCGTTTTCAGCGGCCCCGACGGTCAGGTGAACTCGGAGGATATGGCGCTCGGCAAGTGGTGGTTTTATACCATCACCGCCCTCGTGATCATCTGGATCCTCGTTATGGTTGTAGCCGGCCTTTTCTACCTGGTCGATTTCGTAACCTTCGGGTGGTTGAAACGCCGCCGCTGGTTGCGACGCATCTATTATCCGTTTTATCGCTTGCTGGGGTGGATCACCCTGGCCCGCCTTTATCGGCCGATTTACTACAACATCATCGATAACAAATTCGGTAAACGCCTGGTGGGAGTGTACGTACTGGTGGCTTTCCTGTTCACGCTCGTCTCGGGCTTCGAGCTGACGCCCTTCGCGCACTTCAGTTACGCCAACCACAAAGCCGGCGTTATTCATACCGGAAACTACGCCGACTCGGGAGACTTTAAAAACTCGGAGGAGGCCAACTTTAATTTCCCCAGTCTGGGCAGCCGCTTCGCCCGGGAAGATTACCTCGAAGTTTTCGTTCCCAGCGACTACAGACGCTACAAAGGTATTCTAAAAAAGCGATTCCCCGAGTTGCGCCTGCTGGCCCCCTCCTCGGTATCTTTCCTCGGTAGAATACGGCTACAGGATATCCCGGAGGAAAAGATCGACAGTACGCTGCGGGCGCTCGGGGCCGTGCACCGGGTTTACCTAAACGACAGCCTGCTGTCCGACGTGCGCTGGCAGTTTTATCAGCACCCCGTACGCGAGCAGCCGGGCCTGCTTTACGACCTGCCCGTATACGACCTGCCCCGGGGGGAGCACCGGGTTCGGATCGAAGGAGAGCAAATTCGACGCGACAGTATGTACTGGCAGGAATTGTCGACCATTTCCTTCATGCGCTGACTGTTTTTGGGCGCGGCCGCAGGTGCAAAATGAGTTTTTTTTTGGAAGAGCAAAACTTGCCCTACAGCCTCCTTTGCATCCCGCGGCCGCGCCCCGAACCGTCGGAAAACAACACAAATACGTTCACCAGTGAACCTCCGGCCACTGCGTACCTTTGATAACTGAACCAAAAAATCTAAACCACACATGGACCACCAACTCTACGACTTCGGCATGATAGGCCTCGGCGTCATGGGAAGAAACTTCCTCCTCAATGTTGCCGACGATGGCTTCGCTGCCCTTGGCACTGATATCAACGAAGACTCCGTCAAAGCCCTCAACGAAGAAGGGGAAGGCATGAACGTAAAAGGCGTCAATACCCAGAAGGAGTTTGTCAGCCTGCTCAGCAAGCCCCGGAAAATCATGCTCCTGGTTCCCGCCGGTAAGATCGTGGACAAAGTGATCGAAGGGCTGCTGCCCCTGCTGGACGAAGACGACATCATCATCGACGGCGGTAACAGCCACTACGACGATACCAACCGCCGCTACGAATATCTGAAAACGAAAAACATCCGCTTCCTCGGCACCGGCGTTTCCGGCGGCGCGGAAGGTGCCCGCCGCGGCCCCTCCATCATGCCCGGCGGCGACAAGTCCGCCTGGGAGGTCGTCAAACCGATACTGGAGACGGTGGCCGCCAAAGTCAACGGCGACCCTTGCGTGACCTACATCGGCGAGTCGAGCTCCGGCCACTACGTCAAGATGGTTCACAACGGCATCGAGTACGGCCTGATGCAGCTCATCGCCGAAGCCTACGACATCCTCAGGCGCGCCGGCGGCATGAGCAACGACGATATGTCCGCCCTGTTCGACCGCTGGAACAAGGGCCGCCTCAACAGCTTCCTGGTCGAGATCAGCGCCGACATCCTCAAGCAGCGCGACGATAAGATGGACGGTCACCTGCTCGACGTCATCCTGGACAAAGCCAAGCAAAAAGGCACCGGCAAATGGACCAGCCAGACGGCGATGGACCTCGGCGTCCCCGTCCCTACCATCGACTCCGCCGTAACGATGCGCGGTATTTCCGCTTTCAAGGAGTTCCGGCAGGACACCTCCAAGATGTACGAACACGTTCACCCGGACGAGATCCGGCTGACGGGCACCGGTCTGGCCGAAGCCGTGGAGAAAGCCCTTTACGCCAGCTTCGTGATCTGCTACGCCCAGGGCATGCACCTGCTCGCCACGGCCAGCGAGGAACTCGACTACAACCTGGACCTGGAAGGCATCGCCCGCATCTGGCGCGGCGGCTGCATCATCCGGGCCGAGCTGCTGGAAAAGATCCGCGTCGCCTACGGCCGGCGCGACGGCCTCAAGAACATGATGGCCACCAGCGAGTTCCGCGACGATCTCTTCGCTTGCCGCGACGCCACGGTAGACGTCCTGCACATGGCCATGGAGCGGGGCGTCCCGACGCTCTGCATGTCGTCCGCCTTCAACTACTACGAGGCTTTTCGCTCCGAGCGACTGCCACTCAACATGGTACAGGCGCAACGAGACTATTTTGGCTCGCATACTTACGAGCGCCTCGACCAAAAGGGCACCTTCCACACCAAGTGGGAGAAGTGATCAGCGCGAAGCCGTCAGCATGGCGGCTCCGAATACGCCGGCGGAGTCGCCCAGTTCCGGCTTTAGAAAGACCGTGTCCACTCGGGAATTAAAAATATGATCGGCAACCTGGGGTACCGCCTTGGTGTACAGTTCCTCGATGTTGCCGAGTCCACCGCCAAGCACGATCACGTCGGGGTCGATGACGTTAATTATCGTACTGACCCCCTTGGCGAAATAATGGAACCAGCGCTCCATCGTTTCCGTTGCGGCGGGGTCATTGCCCGTTCGGTAGCGGGGCACGATCTCTTTCATCGTCAGGGAATGACCGCTCCTGGCTGCGTAGTATTTTTCAACCGCAGGGCCGGAAAGCAGGCGTTCGGCGCAACCTACCCGACCGCAGTAACAGTAGCCGCCGGAGTTGTCGAGAAACATATGCCCCCACTCTCCGCCGATGCCCTGGGCACCACCGATTATCCGGCCGTTGACGACGAGGCCGCCGCCGGTACCCGTACCGAGGATGACGCCGAAAACGACCCCTGCCGTGGGCGCTTGCTTGGGAACGCACCCCAGCAGGGTTTCGGCTACGGCAAAGCAGTTGGCATCGTTGGCCAGGGTTAGGGGTACGCCGAGCGCGGCCTGCAGGTCTTCGCCGAGGTTCCGACCGTTGAGAACGGTGGTGTTCGAGTTTTTCATTAGCCCCGTAAGCGGGTCGATGGTACCGGGGGTACCGATGCCGATTTTGTCAGGTTCCAGCCCCGTTGCCTTCTTCATCTGCTCCACCAGCAGGGCGATGCGGCTTATGATGTGTTGATAACCGTGTACGCGTTCGGTAGCAATGCGCCGGCGGTCGATCACTCCACCTTCGAAGTTAAGGATCACCCCTTCTATTTTAGTACCGCCCAGGTCTATTCCCCAGTTCATAAATAATGTTTTATTGGTGGGTCAAGGTAAGGAACCAACGGCAACCGCACCCGCCTCACCAGTTCACCGTCAGGTACCCGGCCGGAATCTCGTCGGTCAGCCAGACTTCGTTAGCGGAGCGGTAGAATTTATATCCGTCTCCGTGCATGGCGGCGGCATCGACGGTGAGAACGACGGGGCGACCGTGGCGGCTTCCTACCCTGGTAGCCGTTTCAATATCCAGGCTGAGGTGTACGTGTTGGCGGGAGCGGGACTGAAGGCCGCTAGCGAGGATGGACGCTACCGAGGTGGTGGCCGTACCGTGAAAAAGTTCCGCGGGTGGGAGGAGGGGCTCGAGTTCCAGGTCTATGTCAATGCTGTGACCCTGACTGGCGCGTATCTTCGTTTTCGAAGAGTTGTAGGCAAAGCGCTTTTTATCGTTCTCCCCGACAACAACGTCCAGCTCGGCACGGGTCAGCGGGAGGCCATGAGCAGCTAAGCACTTGACCAGGTCTTTGACGGTCGCCCAGCCGTGGGGATCGAGGGTGAGGCCGATCGCCTCGGGCTTGTGGCGGAGAACAAGGCTCATTTTACGGCTCACTTGGCTAATTCTTCTGGGGGTCATTTCGGGTGTTGGTTTGATGGTCGTTAAACAGGGTGGCGGCGGCGAAAAGTTGCAAGATCAACGGGCATGGGTTACTTTCATAACCCTCATTGCATCCCGCGCGTTGGTAGTACATTCGCCGGCGAAATTTATTTTACTGAACACCGCAGATATGAATATTCTGATCACCGGCGTATCTACCGGAATCGGTCGCGCGACGGCACAACTGTTACTCGAAAAAGGTCACTACGTGTGGGGTACTGTCCGTAAGCCGGCAGATGCGGAACAACTTTCTTTGCATCCTGCGTTCCGCGCCCTGATCATGGACGTTACGGACCGGCCCACCATCAAGGCTGCCGTACAAACGATACGGGAAAGCGGAAAGCCCCTGCACGCCCTGATCAACAACGCGGGCATCGCCGTTTCCGGCCCGCTGGAAACCATCGCCGAGGCCGATTACCGCCGCCAGTTCGACGTCAACGTTTTCGGCAATCTGTCCACCAGTCAGGAAGTGCTGCCCCTGCTCCACGCCGCCCGCGAAGCGGGAGAGGCCAACTTGAAGATCATCAACATCAGCAGTGTTTCCGGCTACATCACCGCACCCTTCACCAGCCTTTATTCGGCCAGTAAATTCGCCGTGGAGGCCCTGACCGACGGGATGCGCCGCGAGCTGATCCCCTTCGGTATCGACGTACTCAGCATCGCCCCCGGCCCGGTGAAAACCCCCATCTGGACCAAAGCAAAAACCCAGACAAAAGCCTTTGAAGGTAACCGGTACTCGGGAATACTCGACAAGCTCGATGCCTATACGGAGAGCGCTGAAGCCGGCGGTGTTCATCCCGATCTGATCGCCAGAACCCTGTTGAAAATGCTGGAAGCGACCAAGCCCCGCCCCGACCGGCTGGTGATGAATAAAGCGTGGATGGCCCGCATCGTCCGGCAGTTACCCAAACGGATTCAGGATAAGATCTTCCTGAAAAACATGCGGGAGAATAAGAGGTATTAGCGCTTAATTTCCAGAAGTTTTCTCCCGGATACTTTTTCCGGTCCGCTGACTTCCACTCCTCCCGATGGAAAGCGAGGCGCCCAGCCTTACCCCCGCCCGCGAATGGTTTTTCTGGTTGAAGACCGTCAGAATGTTGTCCGTGCTCACCAGCAGATTGACCGGCCCGAGGTGAGCGTACAGGTGGGCACCCAGGTTTGCGGCGGCGCCTTTGCGGGCGTTCAGGTTGAGACCGAGGGTAAGCTGATCGATCAGCCGGTAACGCCCGCTGATGGCGAGGGCGGTTTCGGCACTCAGGGCGCGGTTGTAGTGCATGATCAGCAGTGCGGCGGTCAGGCGGTCGGTCACGTCATACTCGCCGCCGATCAGGTAGGTGGCCGGCAGCTTGCCCTGGTATGCATCGTTACTTTCGGTGGGTTCGAAGGTGGATTGCAGGCTATCGAGCGCAGAGGTGAGCGAAAGGGAGTCTCGCAGCAGACTGGCCAACACGTCGAGCCCACCGAACTCTTCGGTCCCCTGTAGGCGGAAGTTGGTCACGTCGTTGGTCCACTCGATGCCTCCGGCCAGATCGGTGGCGGCCAGTTGCACCCTTGCCGGGCCGAAAGCGGCAAAGAGTCCCAGATCAAAAGCCACTCCGTTGTTCTGACTAAAAATATCGTCGGTTTCAATGCGGTTCAGGTCGTATTTGACGTTGATGTCGTCGAATCCTTCGTATTCGATGGTGCCGGCGGTATTAATTGTCAGGTCCTGGTCGAGGGTCAGGGCGAAGTTTTCCTCTCCTGTAGTAAGGCGCAGGTTGCCGGCGAGACTGGTACGCAAGTCGGCAACACCGCTGAGATATTTCAGCCGGGCACCGAAGTGAATGTTTTCCGTAATGGCGAAGCTGGCCCCGAAACCGATCTCATGAAAACTGGTGACGTAGCCTGAAGGGGCGATGTCGACCGTTTGCCCGATGTACTGGGCGTTGCCCCGGGCGGCGAGCTGTACCAGCGTCCGGGGATAATCCGCCTGGCCGAGCACGCGTACCCGGTGGTACAAACCGAGGCTGAAACGGTCGCCGCGCAGGCCCGCACCGATGGTTTCCAGTGCGAAGTCGTTGCGCAGTTCGTTGCGTTCACCCAACAGGTCCGGCAGACGGTCCAGATTCAGGATCCGGCGTCCGTTCTCGTTTTGCAGCAACTGATTATAGGTGACGTTTTCTGCGTACAGATCGTTGTACACCCCGGGGAGCCCCACGGTGAACCGCCCTTTCGCCTGGCCGTAAAGGGCGGGGTTACTGAACGTAGCCTGCCAGCTGTCCGACAGTAGCGGAGTGGTCAGGTCCTGAGCCGAAAGGGAGAAGCCCAGACCACCGGTCAGGAGTAGCAGGCAGCAACTTTTCAGGGCGCGGCCGCGGGTGCAAAGAAAGATTTTCGGGAAGCAAAGAAGGAGCATACGAGCAGAAGACTGTTCAGTTATAAATGTCGGTGGTTGGCCGATCCTAAGGATTTTCGACCCTGACGATGGCCCCGAGCAGTACCCGGATCACCTGATCGTCGGTGATGCGTACGAAGGGTGTTCCGCCGCCGGAGGACGTGATGTCGAGCGTAATGACCAGGCGGTCGGCGTTACGGATGGCATCGAGTCGGTCTCCCCTGAAGACGATGTCATTGATCTCTTCGGTTGCGGAGGTGAAGTTCCCCTCGGCATCGATGGGCGCGGCCTGCAGCAGTTGCAGTTCTCCGTCGGCCAGGTCAGCCAGTGCGTTGCCCATAGCGTCGATGAAGGTACCCTCCAGACGGATGCCCAGGGGCAGTTCGTTGCGGGTAGTGAGGCGGAAATCGACTCCGGTGACCTGCTCGAAGCGGCCCATCAGGTCGATGGGAAAAGTATCCCGTACGGTAAAGTCGCGCGCGTTACCCAGTAGGGGTATTTCCACATCCACGCGGGCGCTGTAAGCCGAGGTGTCGGTCAGAAAGCCAACGATACTCTCGTCGCCGTCGGGATTGATGATGGCGTTAATTTCGTAATCCAGCGCTACCGGACGGGCACTAAGTACTTCGGCGATATTGGAGTTGGTGGTATCGAACACGAAGACCGTGGTGGCCGTATCTCCGGGGATGCGCGGAAAGTTGAACCGGAAACCATCCGTCACGGCCTGGCCGGTAATCGGAATTCGGTTGCCTTCCAGGTCAATCACTTCCAACGTCGCCACCTCGGCCAGGGCGGGCACCCCAAAAGTGTTCGTCAGGGTCATGGTGATGGTGGGGTCGAGAAAATTCACTTCCCCCTCCAGGTAATTATCGAAGAAATCCACGTCTATCGTATCCCTGCCTCCAGGGTAATTGGCCTGGCCGAGGTACCCCTGCATATAGACGAAGCGAAGGTTGGTGATGTTGACTACCGTATTTACCGGAGGAGCAAGTTCGTTACCGGCCGCATCGATGATATCGTACTCGAAGTAAAGCGAGTCGTTGGGTAGAGAGATGATGTAGTCCGTCAGGTCCACGGCGTTGTTGGGGTTGGCGAAGGTCGGTACGTCGCCGGTTCCGCTGTAGGCCGGCAGTTCTGTCGTCACGGAGAAGGGAACTCCGGCGAGGGTAGCGTCGGGAATACGGAGAGTAACGGTAACCGGACGGTCGTATACGTTCGGCAGGTTGTAGGTCAGTTCCCCGGACTGGATGTACAGTTCATCGACGTCGATGTCATCGGCACCACCGAAAGGGGCCGCCTGGCGATTGCTGGTGATGGGCAGAAAGACACCGCGGGCAATATCTTCGAGGCGGCGAAAGATCACGTCGGTACCTACGGCGGGCACCGCACCGGAGTAGCGGAAGCGCAGCAGGCCGTCGGGGTCTACGGAGATGAAAGCCTCTTCGCTGATCTCACCGATCAGTTCATCGAGCGTCACCTCGCTATCAATGACGGGGACGGCATAAGCGGCGTTGTAACGCGTTTCGTCTACGCGGGAAAGATCTTCAATCCGATTGGAACAGCCCTGGCAAATACAAAGGCATACCCCCAACAAAAACAATTGTATAATTCGATTCATCTCTTTGGTTTAAGGAATGGGGCGTAACGGTTAACGTGCGAACGGAACGTTCCAAACATCATACGGTGCAACGAACACAAAGGTAACGCCGGCAAGCACTTAAACGTGTTATCCGCGGAAGCAGATACCCGGTAGACCCGTGGTTGCGTCACGGCGGTTGCGAAATCTTACGGCGGGCAACTGGATGTTTCCGTTATGTTTCTACGTGTCCGTACCGACGGATTTACCCGTAAATAAACCGGCGGAGCGGCGGTTCCGCGTCCCTAAAGCCCTTATCTTACGGTCGAAATTCCGTGCTATGCAATCCTCTAACTTCACCGCGCTACACCTGAGCGACCTCGCCGATCAGGCCGAGCGCTTCATGCTGATGAATTACGAGCGCCTCCCCCGGCCCTACGTACTTCACAACGATAGTTGGGCACTGGCACTGGCCGGGCACGCCCGCGAGATAGCCCTGCGCCGCCCTGGGGCTTCCCCCGACCTGACACCCCTGGCCCGTACGGCCGCCCTGCTCGAGGCCTGCCGCTACTGGGGGCAGGGAGGAGGCACCCGCACCTACGCCGAGGTCCTGCAGGAATTTCAACACTGGACCGGGCCGGACTATCTCCAGCTGCACCTGGCTCTGGCCGCTGCCCTACCCGGCGGTAACGGACCCCAGCGCGCCGAGGTGACCGACGTACTGCACGACGCCCAGCTGGCCCAACGCCTCCTCTCCGGTACCGAGGGGGCTGAGCTGGCTTGGCTCGAAAACCGCTACGCCAATAAAGGAGACGCCCCCCGGCAGGCCGTTCTCAACGGATACCTCGAAGAGTTACGTCAGGCGAGATTCCGCAACGGTGAGCTGCGGCGACAGTACCAGCATACCCACAGTGCCGTCTTGCTCGATCTCCAGCGGGTGGTGGATAAGCTGGCCGCCCGCGCCACCGCCGCATCGCCCTTCCTTGCACCTGCGCCCGCGCCCACAGTGCCTGATGGAGAACACGCGTTTCAACAACTGGCCGGCCTGGAAAGCGGCCCTACCCGCCAAGCGGCGCAAACATACTTTCGCACCGTTTTTCGCAACCACATTAACCTGAGCTCGATTGCGGACCAGAAAGCCGCCATCATGATCAGCGTTAATACGCTGCTGATCGGTGCCCTGGTCACCTTCACCAGCTACCGCAACTGGGCCGAAACCCGACCGGACGTACTGCTGCCGGTTGCTCTGTTCACCGTATGTGGCCTCGTCAGTCTGGTCTACGCCGTACTCTCCGCACGACCGTCCAATAAAACACCCCCGCACGAAAATCTGGCGTTTTTCGGTTCCTTCAGCCAGCTTTCCCGGCCCGAGTTCGCTGAAAAGATGGAACGGCAACTCGCCGACCCCAACGTGCTCTACGGCACCCTGATCAACGATCTGTACGGCCTCGGTCAGTCGCTGAAGCGCAAATACCGCCTGCTGAAAGTAGCTTACACCATTTTTCTGGCGGGGCTGGTGGTGAGTGCTCTGGTGCTGGGAGTGATCATTGTTTTTTAGGGCTTACATAAAGTAAGATACTTGGGTAACGTCGGATTTCAACTACCGGCAAATTACGCTAACCCCTGTCCGGAATACCACAATCAATCCGATCGAATATGTCTGCAAAAACAGGGAACAGCCTGCACAAACGCAACGGTAAACATAGTGCCAAGGGACAACTACCGGAGATAGGCGTGCATAAGCCCGTCACCCGGCGCGGCTTTATCCGGCACGGTGCACTGGCAGCCTTTACACTGACCCTGGGCGCACCAATCATCTTTGCCGAGCATTTTCCCGCCGGCTTGCGGCCCATCGGATTGGAGCGTACCGACGCGCTTTTCAGCCTCCCGGGTAAAAGACCGGGGATGACGATCCTGAACGACAAACCCGTCAATGCCGAAACCCCGCCCAACCTGCTCGACGATGCGCTGACCCCGAACGATCTTTTCTTCGTGCGCAACAATGGTATCCCCCCGCAAAACGTCGATGTTGCCGGCTGGACGCTGACCGTTGAAGGAGAGTCGGCCGGTCAGCAGAAAAAATACACGCTGGCCGAACTTAAAAATAAATTCGAGCACGTAACCCGTCACCTGACGCTCGAATGCGGCGGTAACGGCCGCGCAGAATTCAATCCGCCGGCCAAGGGCAACCAGTGGTCGACCGGAGCGGTGGGCTGCGCCGCCTGGACGGGTGTCCGCCTGAAGGATGTACTCCAGGACGTAGGGGTGAAGAGCGATGCGGTCTACGTGGCCTATTATGGAGCAGACACCCATCTCTCCGGAGAAGCCGGCAAGGTGGTCATCTCCCGGGGTGTGCCCCTCGCTAAAGCCCTGGAAGACGAAAGCCTGGTCGCCTGGGCCATGAACGGTGCGGATATCCCCCTGCTCAACGGCCATCCGCTGCGCCTGGTTTTCGGTGGGTTCCCGGCGTCGTGCTCCGGCAAATGGTTGGCTAAGATCGTAATTCGTGACCGGGTCCACGACGGGCCGAAGATGACCGGTCAGTCTTACCGCGTCCCCTGTAAGCCGGTAGCTCCGGGCGCAAAGGTGGCGGACGACGAGATGTGCATCATCGAAAAAATGCCCGTCAAATCGCTGATCACTTTCCCGAAAACGGGGGCCGTGATCAAGCCGGGCCGAACCCTCCCCCTCCGGGGCAAGGCGTGGACCTCGGCCGTTAAGATCGACAAGGTGGACTATTCCATCGATTTCGGTGCTACCTGGCGGCCCTGCTCGCTCGAAAAGGGTGCGAACCGCTACTGCTGGCAGCCTTTTTCCGCCGGCGTCTCATTTCCCCGGAGCGGTTATTATGAGGTTTGGGTACGGGCCACCGACAGCGAAGGCAAGGCACAGCCCATGTTGTTACCCGGCTGGAACCCCCGCGGATACCTTAACAATGCCTGTCACCGTATTGCGGTCAAAGTTTCCTGACCATGAAAACTCGTCCGATCCTTTTACCGGCCCTGCTCGGTCTGCTGAACTTTGCGTTGATCGCCGTCGTAGTTGCCTTCCTCTACCTGCTGTTTGGGGAGAATGTAATGGTGGAATATCGAAAACAGCCCGTGGCAACGACCGGGGCCGGATACCGATCCGGTGCTGCGGGGAAGGCTGCCGCTACGGAGTCGGACGAAGTTGTTGATGGCATTCACGTAGCAACGGGGCTGGTGTTTGCGGAAGGCTTCGATATGGTACGGGGTACGTGCACCGCCTGCCATTCCGCAAAGCTGGTAACGCAGAACCGGGCCACCCGGGAAGGATGGACGGAGATGATCCGCTGGATGCAGCAGAAGCAGGGCCTTTGGGATCTGGGCAAGAACGAAGCGGTGATTCTGGACTATCTGGCCACCAACTACGCCCCGGAGGAAATCGGTCGCCGGGCTAACATCGACGTCGACGCTATCGAGTGGTACGTACTCGAGCCGGAATCGAAGTGATTTTTCTTTTGCCATCGTTCTCTTACCCTGCACCTGCGTTCGCGCCACCTCATAAATATGAGCAGTTAAGTAACGAATACTTGTTAACAAAGAATATCATCTGAGTATGCGCGGGGGGAGCGGGGGAACTAATCCGCCATTTCCCGTTCCGTAAATTCGGTTACCTCAATGTCCTTCATCGTATCCTCAAACCAGATCAGGGGAGCGAGATTTTTATCTCCCGTGGAGGTGTCGCACTTAAAGAAAAGGTAGAACAGCTGCCAGTAATCACCGACACGGCGACGGATCATTTGGATACGCTCGTCGCTCTCCGTCGTTTTCTGGTACAGGTGAGCCAGGCGCCAAGCGTAGTAAGCGTCGTCGTGTAGTTCCACCACATTCAGTAATTTTTGATCGTCGGTATAGCGCTCCAGGAACTTACGGGCGTACATGGCGTGGTGTTTTGACCAGTCGCGGGGAGAGCCCTTGTCTTCGATGTGTTTGAAGGTATCGTGCACCCAGCAGATGATGCGAAGCTTGCGGCGGGTATCAACGTTGATCGGAAGCGCATCGATGTTGGCGTTCACTTCCACGATGTGGGCCATAATGCTGCCTTCGGGGTGGCCATACCGCGGTACGCCCCAATGCAGGCCCCGGCGGAATTCGGCGTCTTCCAGGAAGCTGGCTTCCAGGTCGGTTTCGGGTTGCAGGTATGCTTTTAATTCAGCGGGAGTCAAAACCTGAGATAGGTGGAAAATGTGGCGTAGTGTATAAAAGAACGCAACCTTTAGTCGGGAAGTTGTAAATGCCGGCGAAATGTCGGCATTCCGCACGGTGAAGAGTCGCTGTGAACGCCGGCGACACAACCGGCATTATGTCGTACACTAAGGCACCGTCTTCAGTACCGTGTAGCGCAGCAGGGTTTCCAGGAAGAGAAATCCCAGGCCGATGAGCAGAAAACGACCGAACTGTTCTTTGTAAAGTTTTAGCACAGTCGTTTCTATTTCGGTTTTTTCCAGCTCATCGATGTAATCGTAGATGGATTCCAGTTCCTTGGTGTCGCGGGCGCGGAAGTAGCGCCCGTTGGTGGTTTCGGCGATGAAGGAAAGCAGCTTATCATCCACCGAGCCCCGGGTTGGTTTAAAGGTGTAGCGGCCGTTGGGCAGCGGGCTGCTCGGCATCAGGGTTTCCTGTCCGCTGCCGACGCCGATGGTGTAAACGCGAATGCCGTATTCCTTCGCCAGTTCGGCCGCCAGTTCGGGACTGTGGTAACCGGCGTTGTTCTCTCCGTCGGTGAGCAGAATGATAATTTTGCTGGCTACTTCGCTGTCTTTTAAGCGGTTGACCGCCGTAGCGAGCCCCGTCCCGATGGCGGTTCCGTCGGTGATTTCTCCCATTTCCAGTTCGGCGATAAAGCGGTCGATGATCTCTTTATCGACCGTCAGGGGCGACTTGGTGTAGGCTTCGCCGGCGTACACCACCAAACCGATGCGGTCGAACTCGCGTTGGCGTACGAATTCGCGGGCTACTTTTTTTGCTACCGACAGGCGATCGGGTAAAAAGTCGGTAGCGCCCATGCTGGTGGAAAGGTCCATCGTCAGTACGATGTCGATGCCTTCGGACGTCACGGATTGTTCGCTCAGGTCGAGCCGCGGACGGGCCAGCGCGATGATGAAGGCGGAGAGGGCCGCAATGCGCAGCAGGGGCAGGAAGGGCCGGAGGGTACTGCGCCAGCTACTCAGCCCGGCAATGGAGCGGGTACTCGGCAGACGCAGGGAAACTTCCCGGTTGCGACTACTGCGCAGGCGCAGGAACCACAGCAGGGGCGGCACCAGCAGCAGGGGGAGCAGCCAGGGAAAAACGAACTCGAACTGTTGCCACCAACTCATCATTTGTCTTCTCTTTCGGGGGGTGAGGATTGGATGGGCGCGGCCGCGGGTGCAATGGATGGTTTTAAGACCAAACCTTCGGATGATGTCGATGACTTGGTATCCCGTACAAAAGACTTCACCCGGGCGAGGCTCTGCGGATGAAGTTCCTCCGCGGGTTTGGCCTGCGCAAACTTCACCAGGTCGGATAGTTGCAGCAAATTGCTGAGTTCCTTTTCCTGACCGGAATCAAAATCGGCTCGCTGCCGAAGATCGCTGGTGATTTGCCGGGTGGTCATCTCCATCGCCTGCAGGTCGAACCGGCCTTCGAGGTACTCCCGGAGAATACGGGTGAGTTCGCTGTAATACTCCTTCGTTCTCTCCTGCTGCCAAAGCTCTTTTGCTTCGAGTTTTTCCAGGGCACCGAGCGCGATGATATGGGGTGGTGGCGGTGGTGGTGGCGGTGGGGCCTGGCGTTGCTGCCGCTTGAAGTAAGTCCAAATCCCGTAGGCGACCGCGCCGAGGGCGATCAGCAGATAGAGGGGCCAGAAGTCGAGCCAGTTGAGCGGCTCCTCGATGATCGGTTTTATGGGCCGCAAGTCATCGTCATCATTGACGGGGAAGGATTTTACCCGCAGCAACAGATCATTGGTGTACGCAGTGTCGAGCCGGCCGTCGGCGGACTTAAAGACAAAGGGCAGCGGTGGTACGGCGATGTACCCGGTATCGAAACTGGTGATGAGAAAGCGTTGCTGAAGGAGCAGTTCCGGATCTTGCGCAACCACGTTGAGGTTGGTTTCCCGCAGGGATTCCAGTCCGGGCAAGGTATTAAGGTATCCGTTCTGCAACCCGGAAACCTCCGTACCGGGAGGGGCGGAGACGTTTACCTCCATCCATATCTGGTCGCCGATGGTGATCTCCCGGTTGGCCAGCTCGGCCCTTGCCAGCACCTGCTCGTTGGTGGCCTGCTGTGCGGGGAGCCAGGAGCTAAACAACAAAAGGATAACAAACAGGCGTTGGGGCATGGGGCGAAGATAAGTAAGTCGGTGGAGAGTGAAAACGGGCGGGTGAATAACGACCGGTCCGGGCGGCAACGGTACCCGTTCACGAAATGTCGATCTCCTTGCGCCGCAGTACGAAGTTCTTCCCCAGGTACACCTTACGGACCATCTCATCGGCCGCCAGTTCTTCGGCGGTGCCGGCCTTCAGAATACTGCCCTCGAACATGAGGTACGCCCGGTCGGTGATGTTGAGGGTAGCCTGTACGTCGTGGTCGGTGATCAGGATACCGATGTTTTTGGTGCGCAGCTTGGCGACGATGTACTGAATGTCTTCCACCGCAATGGGGTCGATGCCGGCGAAGGGCTCGTCGAGCAAAATGAATTTTGGATCGGTCGCCAGCGCGCGGGCGATCTCGGTGCGTCGCCGCTCGCCGCCGGAGAGGGTATCGCCGTGGCTTTTGCGTACTTTCTCCAGGCTGAACTCTTCGATCAGGCTCTCGAGTTTCTCGCTGCGGGCGGTCTTGCTGAGATCGGTCATTTCCAGTACGGCAGAGATGTTGTCTTCCACGCTCAGTTTACGGAAGACGGAGGCTTCCTGCGGCAGGTAGCCGATGCCCAGTTGGGCGCGCTTGTACATGGGCATGCTGGTGATGTTCTGCGCGTCGAGAAAGACACTGCCATCGTTGGGTTTGATGAAACCCACCGTCATGTAAAAGGTGGTTGTTTTACCGGCTCCGTTAGGGCCCAGCAACCCGACGATCTCCCCCCGGTCCACGTAAAGGGAGACGTCTTTGACGACCGTGCGGGAGCCGTACTTTTTTACCAGGTTCTTACTGCTCAGTCGCATGTGCTCGGTTATCGGGTTTTAAGTTGTCGGATTGTAGTCGGGGCCTACTCGGCGGCCAGCATGGGAACGATGACTTCCGCTTCGTTTCCGTTGCGCACGACGCGAAAATTTAACGTTTCCCCGACTTTGGCCCGGCCGATGAGTTCCGTCAGATCGGGCAAATCGCGGATAGTGCGCTCGTCGACCCTAACAATAATATCATCAACCCGGAGACCGGCGGCCTCGGCGGAGCCACCGGCAAAGATAGCGTCGACGACCACGCCCTCGGTATAATTTTTCTCCTTCAGGCGTTTCCGGTCGGCGCGGGTAAGCGAAGATATCTCTACCCCGAGAAAAGCCCGGCGATAAGCACCGAACTCGATGATATCATCAGCGATTCGGCGTACCAGGTTGCTGGGGATCGCAAAACTGTATCCCTGGAACATACCGTTTTTGGAGGCGATGGCGGTATTGATGCCCAGCAGTTTACCCTCGGCGGAGACCAGGGCACCACCACTGTTGCCGGGATTGACGGCGGCGTCGGTCTGCAGGAAGCTCTCGATTGCGTCGGGATCGATTAGCAGATCGAGGCTGCGCCCCTTGGCACTGACGATGCCGGCGGTAACGGTATTCGTCAGGCCGAACGGGTTACCCACCGCGAGTACCCATTCTCCCGCTTCCGCCGCGTCGCTGTCGGCTAGCTCCAGGTAGGGAAGATCCGTGCCCTCCACCCGCAGGACGGCCAGGTCCGATGTAGGGTCTTCCCCCGCAAGACTGGCGGGAAACGTGCGGCGATCGGAAGTGGTGACCGTGATTTCGTTGGCGCCCTTTACAACGTGCAGATTGGTGATGATGTAGCCGTTGGAGGTGTAGATCACGCCCGACCCTTCGCCTTCGCGCGTACCGCTTTTGTTTTCCTTTCTCGAAAACAAAGCCTTCACGGCTTCCCGCTGGCGGGCATCGGTGGCGGCGCGGATGTGCACCACGGCCGGGATCGCCATGCGGGCGGCGGACCGCAGATCTACGGGCGCGGGCCGGGCGGACGAAAAACCGGAAGAACGGGATACCAGCTTAGGCATCAGTGGAAAAGCTTCCGTTGCCTCACCAGCGGTCGGAGCGGGGAGCCCCACCCAACCGAGAACGGCTATGGCCGCAAATATGCCCCCGGTCAGAGCAGCGGTGAAAAGTTTGATGGATTGGTGCATGGAGAAAGGTTCGTAGTTGTTAAACCGGTGGAGGGCGGACAGGTTTATGATCCATGGATCAATGAAGTTAATGCATCCGTTATCTTTGCGCCTCAATTGCAATTTGGTCACCTTCGCCCGGGGGGGCTCCGTTGTAATGCATGTTTATCCGGTTTCCACAAAATTACGTTAATGTCTAAACGAGCACTCATCACCGGCATAACCGGGCAGGACGGCGCCTACCTCTCGGAGCTCCTGCTTGGAAAAGGCTACGAAGTTCATGGCATCAAGCGGCGCACGTCTCAGTTGAATACCGATCGTATCGATCATCTTTACCAGGATCCGCACGTCGATAACCGTAAGCTCATCCTTCATTATGGCGACCTGACCGATTCTTCCAATCTGATCCGCATCATCCAGGAGGTACAGCCGGACGAGTTGTACAACCTGGCCGCCATGAGCCACGTGAAGGTGAGCTTCGACATGCCCGAGTATACTGCCGATGCCGACGGGCTGGGCACCACCCGCCTGCTGGAAGCCATTCGCCTGCTCGGCCTGCAAAAGAAGACGCGCTTTTATCAGGCTTCTACTTCCGAGCTGTACGGCCTGGTGCAGGAGGTACCCCAATCCGAAACCACCCCGTTCTACCCGCGCTCCCCCTACGCGGTAGCTAAACTTTACGCCTACTGGATCACGGTCAACTATCGGGAGGCGTACGGTATGTACGCCTGCAACGGCATCCTGTTTAACCATGAAAGCCCGCTGCGCGGCGAAACCTTTGTTACCCGCAAGATCACCCGCGCCGTTGCCCGTATCAGTATGGGACTGCAGGACCGATTGTACCTCGGCAATCTCGACGCCCAGCGCGATTGGGGGCACGCCAAGGACTACGTGGAGGGCATGTGGCGGATGCTGCAACAGGAAACCCCCGAAGATTACGTGCTGGCTACCGGCGTGACAACCCGGGTACGGGACTTCGTCCGGATGAGCTTCCGGGAAATCGGCATCGAACTGGAATTTTGCGGTGAAGGCCCCGAAGAAGTTGGTGTCGTGTCAACCGTCAGTAATAACGACATCGACGTTGCCGTAGGCACTACCCTGGTTTCGGTCGACCCCCGTTACTTCCGCCCTACGGAAGTGGAACTTCTACTGGGTGATCCCGCTAAAGCCAAGCGCAACCTTGGTTGGGAGCCTACTTACGATCTGGCCGCGCTTTGCGCGGAAATGGTGCGGGCCGATCTGGAGTTGTTCCGGCGTGACCAGCTGCTCAAGCAGGAGGGTTTCCGTGTGCGTAACCAGTTCGAGTAGAACGAATTTTTCCAATCATGACGACCGGCACGGGATAACTTCGTAGCCGACACCAAAATTTATATGACCAACTCATCACGAAAGACCGTACTGATCACCGGGGCCGCCGGATTCCTCGGCTCCCATTTGTCCGATCGCTTTCTGTCCGAGGGCTTCCACGTTATCGGTATGGACAACCTGATCACCGGCGACATGCAGAACATCGCCCACCTGATGCCCAGGGACGATTTTGAGTTCTATCACCACGACGTGAGTAAGTTCGTGCACGTTCCCGGTCAGCTCGATTATATCCTCCACTTCGCCAGCCCGGCCAGCCCGATCGACTATCTGAAGATGCCCATACAGACCCTCAAGGTCGGCAGCCTCGGCACCCACAACCTGCTGGGTCTGGCCAAGGCGAAGCGCGCCCGGATGCTCATCGCCTCCACCAGTGAAGTGTACGGTGACCCTTTGGTGCACCCCCAGCACGAGGAGTACTGGGGCAACGTGAACCCGGTAGGCCCCCGTGGGGTATACGACGAGGCGAAGCGATTCCAGGAGGCAATGACCATGGCTTACCACACCTTCCACGGCCTGGAAACACGCATCGTCCGGATCTTCAATACTTACGGCCCCCGCATGCGGATCAACGACGGTCGCGTACTACCGGCTTTCATCAGTCAGGCGATTCGGGGGGAAGGGCTGACGGTGTTCGGCGACGGCAGCCAGACGCGCTCTTTCTGCTACGTCGACGATCTGGTGGAAGGCATTTACCGGCTGCTGATGAGTGAATTTGCCCAGCCCGTCAACATCGGCAATACGAGTGAGATAAACATGACCGACTTCGCCAAGGAGATTCTGGCGTTGGTGGGAAATCCCGATGCCTTTCTCGACCAGCGTCCCCTGCCCGTAGACGACCCCAAAGTGCGGCAACCGGACATCAGCCTCGCTAAAAAAGTACTGGGCTGGGAGCCGAAAGTGGACCGGGCGGAGGGGCTGCGCCGTACGTTGCCTTATTTTCTCGAAGCGGTAGGCAATGCCTCCTCCGGCAAATAAACCACGGAGCCGCTCGGGCCGTTTGACTCTTTGCCCTCCGAATAGAGGCAAGCCACTAAAGCTTTTATCTCCGCACCTGCGACCGCGCCCGAAAAGCACGTACCGACAAAACAATTCCCCATGAATGATAACACATACGTAGCCATCATGGCCGGTGGTGTTGGCTCCCGTTTCTGGCCCGCCAGCAGAGAAAGCAGACCTAAACAATTTCTCGATATTGCCGGCGACGGTCGTAGCCTGTTGCGCATGACCTTCGAGCGATTCTTGCGCATCACTTCCGTCGATAGGATATTCATCGTCACCAACGGGAAGTACCTCGACCAGGTAAAGGAACACCTGCCCGAACTGACCGACAACCAGATCCTGTGCGAGCCCAGCCGGAACAATACCGCGCCCTGTATTGCTTACACCGCCTTTAAACTACAGGCGCTTAACCCCGAGGCCAACTTTGTGGTCGCACCAAGCGATGCGCTGATCGTAAACGAAGGTCTGTTTGCCACAAACATTATCAAAGCCCTGGAATTCACCGCCGAAAACGACGCCATGCTCACCCTCGGTATTTCGCCCGACCGGCCCCACACCGGATACGGATACATCCAGTTCCTCGAAGAAGGCACCGGCGGCGTTTACCCGGTAAAACGCTTTACGGAAAAGCCGGACGAAAACACCGCCCGCGGCTTCCTGACCAGTGGCGACTACCTCTGGAACGCCGGTATTTTCATCTGGCGCGCCAGGACCGTGCTGACCGCCTACGAGCGGTTCGCCCCCGAAATTTATGCCCTGCTGCTGCATGGCCACGGATGCTATAATACGAACGAGGAGCAGGCGTTCATCGATGAGTTTTACCCGCAAACGCCAAAAATATCGGTCGACTACGCCATTATGGAAAAAGCCGACAACATCTTCACCATACCGGCCCAATTTGGCTGGTCGGACCTCGGGGCCTGGGGTGCCCTTTACCAGGAAAGCCCGAAAGATGAGAACGGCAACGTGATCAGCGCCGCCAAAGCGATCACCGAAGACGTACACAATTGCTTCATCCGCGGGCCGCAAGGCAAACTGATCGTGGTGGGTGGCGTTGATGACCTGATGGTGATCGATGAGGGCGACGTGCTGGTAGTTTACCCCCGGAACCGCGAGCAGGAGATCAAAGTTCTGCGGGCCCGCGCCGAAGCCGACTTTGGCGAAAAATACGTTTAACTCAAGCGGAAAACACAAGCTTAATATGAAAATTGCAGTAGTAGGTACCGGATACGTAGGCCTCGTGACCGGCACCTGTTTCGCCGAAAACGGAAACGAGGTGATCTGTGTCGACATCGACACCGATAAGGTGGAAAGGATGAAGAACGGGGAAGTTCCGATTTACGAACCCGACCTCGACGTACTTTTCGAACGCAACCAGCGCCAGGGGCGACTGAAGTTCACCACAAATCTTCAGCGCGCCGTGGACCACGCCGAGATCATCTTCCTGGCCTTGCCGACCCCGCCCGGAGACGACGGCCAGGCCGACCTGAAATACATCCTGGGCGTTGCGAAGGATCTTTCCACGATGATCACCCGCTATACCGTAGTGATCGATAAGAGTACCGTGCCCGTCGGCACCGCCGAACTGGTACACGCCGCCCTGGCCGAAAATCTGGACGAAAGTTTGTTCAGCGTGGTCTCCAATCCCGAATTTTTGCGGGAAGGGGTGGCCGTGGATGACTTTCTGAAGCCCGACCGCGTAGTGATCGGTACGGACAATGACCAGGCCGAGAAGGTGATGCGCCGGCTTTACGAACCCTTCGTCCGCTCCGGAAATCCCATCATTTTTATGGACCTGCGGTCAGCGGAGATGACCAAGTACGCGGCCAACTCTTACCTGGCCACCCGCATTTCGTTCATGAACGAGATTGCCAATTTGTGCGAAAAGGCGGGCGCGGACGTAGATGCAGTGCGGAAGGGTATGGGCAGTGATACCCGCATCGGTAAGCGCTTCCTGTTTCCCGGCGTTGGCTACGGTGGCAGTTGTTTTCCGAAAGACGTGCAGGCACTGGAGCATACGGCCGGCCAGTTCGGTTATGAATTTAAGATCCTGAACGCCGTGATGGACGTAAATACCCGCCAGCGTTTCCGCATCGCGGATAAAATAGAGGCTTATTACGGCAACGACCTGTCCGGCAAAACCGTCGCCCTGTGGGGCCTGGCCTTTAAGCCGAATACCGACGACATCCGGGAAGCCCCCGCGCTCTACACCATCGATACCTTGCTGAAGGCCGGCGCTAACATCCGGGCGTTCGACCCCGAAGCCATCGACAACGTGAAGGCCATCTACGGTGATAAGATTTCCTTTTGTGAAGATCAGTACGAGGCGCTGGAAGGTGCCGACTGCCTGGCCATCGTTACCGAGTGGTCCGTTTTCCGTACGCCTAACTTTGATAAGATGAAGGATATGCTGAAGCACCCCGTCGTTTTTGACGGTCGTAACCTTTACGATCTGCGCCGAATGGTGGAAGCCGGATTTTATTACGACAGTATCGGACGGGAAGTCGTCGGGGCGTAACTCCCCGGCCAGCGGAGCATCATCATAAAACGGAAAGAGCCGGTCCGTACAGTCGTACGACCGGCTCTTTCCGTTTAAGCGCAGGCGGAAAACAAGTGACTAGCCCTTGAGGGCGGCCACCATCATTTTACCGATATCGGCGGGGCTCTTTACTACGTGGATGCCACACTCGGCCATGATCTTCATTTTTGCCTCGGCGGTATCTTCGTGGCCACCGACGATGGCACCGGCGTGGCCCATGGTGCGGCCCTTGGGAGCGGTCTGGCCAGCAATGAAGCCGACGACGGGCTTGGTGCCGTGCTCTTTAATGTAGCGGGCGGCGTCGGCCTCCATGGTGCCACCGATCTCACCGATCATCACGATGCCGTCGGTGTCGGGGTCGTCCATCAGGAGTTTCACGGCATCTTTGGTGGTGGTGCCGATGATGGGGTCGCCACCGATACCGATGCAGGTACTCTGGCCCATACCGGCCTTGGTCACCTGATCCACGGCTTCGTAGGTGAGGGTACCGGAGCGGGAGACGATGCCGATGCGGCCGGGGTTGTGAATGAAGCCGGGCATAATGCCGCACTTGGCCTCACCGGGGGTGATCACGCCGGGGCAGTTGGGCCCGATCAGGCGGCAGTCATAGTCGTTGATGTAGGAACGGACCTTCACCATGTCCTGCACGGGAATGCCTTCCGTGATGCAGATGATCACCTTGATGCCGGCGGCGGCGGCCTCCATGATGGCATCGGCGGCGAAGGCCGGGGGTACGAAAATGACCGTCACGTCGGCACCAACTTTCGCTACGGCCTCGGAGACGGTGTTGAAAACGGGGACGCCCTCGGCGGTCTGGCCACCTTTGCCGGGCGTTACACCACCGACGAGGTTGGTACCGTATTCTTTCATCTGTCCGGCGTGGAAGCCACCTTCTTTACCGGTGATGCCCTGAACGATGATGTTGGAATCTTTTCTTACGAGAACTGCCATGTTGGAGTGGGGGATTGTTAGATTTTCTGATTAAAGAGCGGAGGTTTAGGGGCGGAGCAGCTTTGCTCCTGTAAAAATCCTCCTTGCATTCCCGCGGCCGCGCCCTGATGAGGACAGGACCGGGAAACCGCCCGCGAAGGTAATGCCTAGCGCACCGGAAGACAAAAGCCTTCGCGCGGAGTTGTAACTTATTTGCCGGCGAACGACCCGTAACTACAAACACACCCTATTATGAATAAGCTCTACGAGGTGCTTGCCGTAGAGCAAGACCGTAAGCAAAAGGCCAACGTAGAGTTGGGCCGGCTGCGCAAAACTTTTGAGAAACAAGCCGAAGTATTCGACGGCTTCACCAAGCTCTATGTGCCCCTGGAGGAGAACGCCGAGAACATCCCCGATGAAAATAAAGAAATGGTGATGACCGTGGACGAAGCCCTCAAACTGGCGCAGAACACGTTCGCCAGAGGCTTCCGCGCCGTGCTGCAAAAGGGAGAGACCAACGCCTCCGGCACCGACCGGGCGGAGTTGAAAGCGGGCGGAAAATCCTTCGGGAAACTGGCCGCTACCTCCCTGCTCGCCATCGAAGGTCAGTTGCTCAAGCTGCGGGAACTCTACCAGGTGCTGCCCACCCTTGACGTCGCTAAACGCTGGGAGATGGACGATCAGCTCGGTCATTACGTCACCGAGTCGGAAGTAAAATTCCGTTCCATCAAGCGGCCCAAGGTCGTGGTGAAGTACGAAGCCACCAAGGAGCACCCCGCCCAGACGGAACTGCTGAATCCCGACATCCAGGTAGGCCGTTGCGAGACCGTGTACACCAGCGGCAAGATCAGCCGCAGCCGCAAGAACGAGTTGCTCGGCCGCATCAATGAATTGCTGGAGGCCGTAAAGGTAGCCCGCGCCCAGGCCAACACCGCCGAGGTGGTGAAGGTGAAGGTGTTGGATCAGCTGCTCGACTACATTAGCGCTTAGACAACCGGCCCGGGGCCTCAACCGCTCCGGACCGTTAAGAATTGGAGCTAACCTGGGCTTTAGCCTTAGTTTGACATCCGCACGTTTTTCGCCGGTCATTGAAGACCGGAGGGGTTCATGCGTTCAGCAACAGTCTTTCGCTCCCAGTCTCGGATTTATCCCGTCGTAAATGACGACCGAAGATAACTATTGCCCGAACCGGAAGTTCGATTCCCCCCGAGACCACCATAAAAATATACCATACCGGTCTTGTAGTTTAGTTGGAAAAACGCGGGCAGTGTGTTGAGGTAATCGGGTCTGCAGCATGCGCGATGAATCTTCGAGATAGATCAATTGGTAGGTCATCGGTTACGCAAAACCGAAAATCGTGGTTCGATTCCACGTCTTGAAAACCGGCCGGGCGAAAGGTTATTCGTCCGGCCACTTTAAAAACAAACCCCGTTACCGGCTTTGCCGGTAACGGGGTTTGTAATTGTCGGTCAGGGGAATCGTGGGCTATTACTTCTCTTTGTCCACAACGATGATGAAAACATCCTCATCGTCTTTTTGCATGAAGTAGCCTTCGCGGGCAAAGGTTTCCTTATTTGATTCCATATCGAGTTTCTCGGCTTCGGCCCGGTCGATGAGCTCGTCGTAGCGGTCAAGATCGTCCTCCAGGCGATCCACCGTAGCGTGCAACCGGAACTGGGTGGTAACGTCGTGCCGGTCGATAAACACCATGAAGAAAGTGAAGGCTACCAGCGCGAGGAAGTAGCGGTTGCGGAGGTAAGGCGGCAGCTTCAGCCACAGCTCTTTTAACGGATCTTTCAGTTTTTTCTTACGCGCCATAGGGAATGTGGTCAGGGACGAATACCCGCAAGGTAGGGAGAATTGAGGAGGTGTATCGATTCCGGACTATACAAACGTTGGCTTATCTTCGTTTCATATGGCTACCCGTAGAACAAAACTGAGCAAAGAACTTAAAACCGCCATCGCGATGATGACCGGTAAAGAGAAGGATAAACTGCTTTTCCGGCTACTTCCCAAAAATCCGACGCTCGTCGCTCAACTGGAATATAAGCTGCTCGAAGATGGCGACACGACCGAACTGCGCCGCCGGGAGCTCGGCGAGGCGATTGAAGCACGTATGCTCGATGTCATCGATAATTTTTACAGCCCCGGCTATCTGTTGCTGGACTACCGCCACATCAGCGGTCGAATCACGGAGCACGTTAAAACGACAAAGGATAAAACAGGGGAGATAGAACTTAACCTACTGATGCTGTCCGAAAGCTTACCGAAACTGACGGAACGGATCAACGGGTTTTCCGCAGGGCGCTGCCGGACGCTTAATAATTACGTCGTTAGGCGGGTACTGAAAATTTTCAAGTTGCTGAATAAGTTCCACCCGGATACGCGGCTTGATTACCAGGATGACCTCAAGCGGATCGGCGGGGCCATCGGTGATATACCGACAATGATGAAAACGGCGATCGCAGGAGGCCTGGACGTAAACTGGCTGCTGGGACATGGCTGGCCGGAAGAGCTGTGAACGTCAGTCAGGGTTAGAAAGCGCAGCCAAATCAATTGACTCCGTAGCGGTATCGTTCGCTCTATTGCGCCCAAAAGCGATTCTTGACCCCTAAAGTTGTTTGCAGACGCTTCACCGTCGAAGTCAAGTAACTTAGAGTTCTGGATTTTGAACCAGCCGAACTCCTCATTGAAGATGATCGTAACGGATACAAAAGCGCACTCTCTCCGGCCTGGAGAAAGTGCGCTTAACAAAAGGCCATCAGCCCTGTGTCTTAAGTCACTGAAGACAAACCGAGACTACCTACCGATTTTCTTCAGCAGGTCACGGCCCGGGAAGTACGCCGTAGATCCCAGTTCCTCCTCGATGCGGAGTAGCTGGTTGTACTTCGCGACCCGGTCGGAGCGGCTGGCGGAGCCCGTCTTGATCTGGCCACAGTTGAGCGCCACGGCCAGGTCGGCGATGGTGACGTCTTCCGTTTCGCCGGAGCGGTGACTCATTACGCTGGTATAACCGGCGCGGTGAGCCATATTGACGGTATTGATCGTTTCGGTGAGGCTACCGATCTGGTTGACCTTCACAAGAATGGAGTTGGCGCTGCCTTCGGCAATACCACGGCTGAGGCGCTCGGTGTTGGTAACGAACAGGTCGTCGCCCACCAGCTGGCAGCGGTCGCCGAAGCTCTGATTGAGGGCAGCCCAGCCCTTCCAGTCGTCTTCGTCGAGGCCGTCTTCGATGCTGAAGATCGGGTACTTATCCACCCACTGCTTCCAATAGTCGACCATGGCGGCGGATTCAATCTTACGGCCGTCGGACTTGTGAAAGTGGTATACGCCCTCCTTACCGTCGAAGAATTCGGAGGCGGCGGCGTCCATGGCGATCATCATGTCGTCGCCCGGCTTATAACCGGCTTTCTCGATCGATTCGAGGACGATCTCGATGGCCTCGTCGTTGCTTTTAATGTTGGGGGCGAAGCCGCCTTCGTCCCCCACGTTGGTAGAGTATCCTTTGCTCTTCAGTACCTTCTTCAGGTGGTGGAAGGTCTCTACGCCCATGCGCAGGGCTTCGCTGAAGGTATCAGCCCCCAGGGGGATGATCATGAATTCCTGGAAGTCGATGCTGTTGTCGGCATGAGACCCACCGTTGAGGATGTTCATCATCGGCACGGGCATGGTGTGCGCGTTGGTACCGCCTACGTAGCGGTAGAGGGGCATGTTTTGCTCCAGGGCGGCAGCTTTGGCGCAGGCCAGGGAGACGCCGAGAATGGCGTTGGCACCGAGTTTTTTCTTGTTGGGGGTGCCGTCGAGCTCGATCATCATCTCGTCGATGTAACGCTGATCGGTCACGTCGACGCCGAGCAGTTCTTCGGCGATCTTCTCCTCTACGTTGGCGACGGCTTTGAGTACGCCTTTGCCCATGTATACGTCTTTGTCTTCGTCGCGGAGTTCCACGGCTTCGTACTTACCGGTACTGGCACCGCTGGGTACGGCGGCGCGGCCGATGGCACCGTCGCTGGTGAGTACTTCCACTTCTACGGTGGGGTTGCCGCGGCTGTCGAGGATTTGCCGGGCTCTTACGTCTAGGATACTGCTCATGGATGTTGTTTTTTCTTTCGAGTTGTGTGAAGTCCCCGGGTGAGAATAGATGCTGCGCGCCTCTTCTCACCCGGGGTTATAATGTTTGACTCCTCCGGAGTCTTTGGGCGCGGTCGCGGGTGCAGGGGAAGGTTTAAGGAGCAACGGCTGATCCCTGAACACAAGGTGCTGAACCTTTATTTCTTTTTCTCTGCGATCAGGTCAACGAACTGGTCGAAGAGGTAAGCCGCATCGTGCGGGCCGGGGCTGGCCTCGGGGTGGTACTGCACGCTGAAGGCCGGTTTGCCAACGATGCGGATGCCCTCGATGGTATCGTCGTTGAGGTTGCGGTGGGTTACTTCTACCTTGTCGGCGTTAGCGGCAATGGCCTCGGGGCTGACGCCAAAGCCGTGGTTCTGGCTGGTGATCTCTGATTTGCCGGTGATCAGGTTCTTCACCGGGTGGTTGATGCCGCGGTGACCGTGGTGCATCTTGTAGGTCGGGATATCGACGGCGCGGGCCAGGATCTGGTGCCCCAGGCAGATGCCAAACATCGGTTTTTCCTGCTTCAGCATTTCTTTGGCCGTGTCGACGGCGTAATCCATCGCGCCGGGGTCGCCGGGGCCGTTGGAGAGGAAGAGGCCGTCGGGCTCGAAGGTCATCAGCTCTTCGATGGTTGCTTTGGCGGGAAAGACCTTCACGTAGCAATCTCGCTTGACGAAGTTGCGGAGGATGTTCTGTTTGGTGCCCAGGTCCAGTACGGCTACTTTGTGTTTGGCACCGGGTTCGCCCAAGGTATAAGCTTCAGCGGTAGTGACCTTGCTGGCCAGCTCGAGGCCGTCCATATCGGGCGCCTTGTCGAGCTGCTTCTTCAGCTTGCCGAGATCGAATTCTTCGCTGGAAATGATGCCGTTCATCGCGCCCCTGGTGCGAATGTGGCGTACGAGCGCGCGGGTATCGATGTCGCTGATGCCGACCAGGCCCTCTCCCTCCAGGTACTCCTGGATGGAAGCTTCGCCGATGTGGCGGCTGTAAGGCACGGTGAAGTTCTTGCAAATCAGGCCGGCGATCTTCACCGAGCCGGATTCCTCGTCGGCCTTCATGGTACCGTAGTTGCCGATGTGGGCGTTGGTGGTTACCAGCAGTTGGCCGAAGTAGGAGGGGTCGGTAAATACTTCCTGGTAGCCGGTCATGCCGGTGTTGAAGCAGATTTCTCCGGCGGTGGTACCGATTTTTCCGGCGGCTTTGCCCTCGTAGGTGGTGCCGTCGGCTAACAGTAGGATTGCGCGTTGTTGATCCATAAAACGATGTGCGGGGTCAGTATTCGCGCAAAGATAAAAAATGTGGAGGGTTGGGACTTCCCGAAGGAGGTTATGTTTTGGTTATCTACGATGGTTGGGCGCGTAAGTGGTTCTTAGCCTCCACAAGTGCTCAACCCAGCAGCTTGTTGAAAGGGTGACCTCCCATGAGTAATCATTCCCTTTTACCTAGCCTTAAAGGAACAGGCTTCAATACAGTTAAGGTTAGAGACGTGGGCTATTCGATCGTTTGGCAAAATCAAGTGATAAAACAAAAAGTAGCTCTAACAACTATATGAAAGCTGAAAACTTATAAGGGTGCCTCTTAATAGTTATAGAAAACTTCATTTTTTATAACTACTTCGTCCAATATTATAAAAAATATACCTATTTTTGTTTGTCCATGCCAAAAAAATATCAAATCCCTACTCTACCTCTAGAATTTCAATTTGACTCACCAAGTGTTCTACAAGCGCTCAATCGCGCTTCTAGAGCATTAGCCGAACTAAAAGGTACAGCACGTACAATCCCGAACGAGCAGGTACTGATCAGTACGCTCACCCTTAGAGAGGCACAGGATAGTTCCGCCGTAGAAAACATCATTACTACCCAAGATGAGCTTTTCCGGGCCGACATAGCCCTTAAAAAAAACCTCAGTCCTGCAACAAAAGAAGTACAAAGATATGCTGAAGCCTTAAGGCAAGGTTTTACTGACGTGCGACAATACGGGATCATTACTCGCAATCATATTATTGGTATTCAGCGAGAGCTTGAACGTAACCGCGCTGGCATCCGTACGACTCCTGGCACTAAGCTTGAAAATGAACAAACTGGAGAGGTTGTGTACGAACCACCTCAACATCCCGATGACATCCATCGATATCTAGACAATCTAGTGGATTTTATTAATCTTCCCGAGATGAGTGATCTGGATCCATTAATCAAAATGGCGATCATTCACCACCAGTTTGAAAGTATACATCCTTTTAGCGATGGAAACGGAAGAACTGGCCGAATATTGAATATTCTCTATCTCGTGCAACAGGAACTACTCGAACTTCCAATCCTGTACCTGAGTCGTTATATCATCAAAAACAAAGGAGAATACTATCGCCTTCTGCAAGCAGTCAGAGATGGCAATGATTGGGATGGATGGGTGAAGTATATGTTAGTAGGGGTTGAAATAACAGCTCTGCGATCCATCAGGCTCATTAGCGATATTCGGATCGCCATGCGAGAGACTAAGGATATTCTCAGAACTCAACATCCAAAGGTCTACAGCCAAGATTTACTCAACAATTTATTCCGTCATCCTTACACTAAAATTCAACTGGTGGCTGATGACCTCCAGATTCACCCCTTGACTGCTCGAAAATATTTATCTGTATTGACGACAACCGGCATAGTTACCGAACATAAAATAGGTCGTAGTAAATATTTTGTTAATAACAAACTGATGGCTATTCTGGCCCAACCGTAGTGATTAGCCAAGCTCTAAATGGCTCAAGTGAGACCAGCAGTTCTTTAAACCATCACACCTCGCTGTTTCAACTCCACCTTTAACTCCTCCGGTCTCTCAAACCGAATACTATCCAACCCCAAAGACCGGGCAGTAACACAGTTCCGCGCACTATCATCAATAAACAAACACCCGGAGAAATCCCCCAGCCTATAAGTCTCCGCCAAATGCAGAAAGATATCGGGGTTAGGCTTCTTCATCTTCACCTCGCCGGAGACCATGATGTCTTCGAAGATATCGAGGAAGTCGAAGTTCTCGCGGGCCCAGGGGAAGAGTTCGGCGCTCCAGTTGGTCAGCGCCAGCAGACGGTAATCTCCGGTAGCGTCCAATGCTTTCAAAACGTTCACTGAACCTGCGATCGCGCCCGAAAAGTGTTCCGTCCACCGGTCGTAGTACATCCGGATCTCGCGCTCCCAATCGGGGTATTCGATTACCAGCAGTTCGGTTGCCACGGCTACGGGCCGGCCCCGGTCCTGCTCTTCATTCCAGTCCAAATGGGTGATGTTGTTCACGAACCACTCGGCCTCCTCCGGCGTGTCGAACACCTTATTGTAGAGGTTACGGGGGTTCCAGCCGATGAGGACGTTGCCGATGTCGAAGATGATGGTGTGTACGGGTGAAGTGGTCATTTCGGGTAGTTACTTGTAGCTAACAATGGCCGCTAAAGTACTAACGAAACCCGTGGACCAACAGGGCCATCATCGGTACGGACAAACTTTTGGGGCAAACGTGTAACGCCCCGTACATCGCCGGCATAAAGCGGTGAATCATCCCGTTTACGCCCATGCTCCGGCAAATATTCATCTCCTGTTGTTTACTCGTACTGCCTTTCGCGGCCGTCGCGCAGGACTTTGACCCTCTTACCGTCGTGTGTCGCACCGGGCCGTTCACCCTCGGGAGCCCACTCACCGACGGGCAAACTTATAACTACCAGTGGGAACGCAGTTTCGACGGCGGCACCAGCTGGGCGGCCACGGGCACCGATACGCCCGAACTGACCATCAGCAGCCCCAACGCCGGCGTTCGCTACCGCATGGCTTACGCACCCGACGCCATCTGCCTGACCGACCCCGCCTGCCGCACGGTCACTTCCGCTACCGGGCTCTTGCTCCAGATTCCCGCCTTTTCCCAGGGGCTGGCCATTTGCGGCGGCGACACCTTTTTCGTTGGCGGTACCGCCCTGACCGCCGCCGGTAATCACGAAACCATACTGACCACTCCCGGCGGCTGCGACAGCATCGTGATGACTTTCCTGCAAATCCTCCCCGCATACAACGAACGCTTCATCGTCGACCTCTGCCCGGGAGAAAATTTTCGCGGCCTCCGTATTACGCAAGACACCCTCATATCGGCCACCTTCCCGGCTGCCAGTGGCTGCGACAGTACGCTTACCTGGGAGGTTCATCCCGCCTTCCCCACCACACCCGTCATCACCGGCCCGGAGCGCCTCTGCGCGGGCGAAGAAGCCCGCCTCACCGTACCCCGCAATTTCAGCGGTATCCGCTGGAGTACGGGCAGTACCGGCGGCGGCATCACCGTTTCCTCCCCGGGCGACTACACCGTCGTGCTGACCGACTTCACCGGCTGCACCCTCGAACTCAGCCACACCATCGAATTTACCGATCTCCGCATCGATGCCGTCACCGCCACGCCCCCGGCTTGCCCCGGCGGTACTTCCGGGATGCTGGCCCTCAGCGTCTCCGGAGATGAAGACCTATTGTACTCCGCCGACGGGGGAGAGACCTTTCAGCTGGATTCGGCCTTCACCGGACTTTCCGCCGGCGACTACGACCTCGTGGTAGAAAACGCCGCTGGTTGCCGGGCAACCGAAGCCGCCAGCCTGACCGAACCGGACGAACTCGGCCTGACCACCAACCTGCCGGCCAGCCAAACCATCGAGCGCGGCGATTCTCTGCCCCTTGTTTTCACCGCCGACTTCCCCGTAGCGGAGTGGCGCTGGAACGCCCGGCCTTTTTTATCTTGCAGCGACTGCCCCGACCCGATGGCCTTCCCCACCGTCGACACCAAATTCCGCGTCGAAGCCGTGGCCCCCGGCGGTTGTTCGGTTACGGACTCGGTGATGGTTATGGTGTCCGACAGCCGCCGCTACTACGCCCCAACGGCCTTCAGCCCCAACGGAGACGACCAGAACGATGTCTGGCGGCTTTTCACCGGCCCGCGCGCCGAAACGATCAGCGGCCTGCAAATTGCCGATCGCTGGGGCGGCATCCGCTACCGGCAACCAACCGATGAACTCCCCCCCGAAGACGTCGGATGGGACGGGATGGACCAGGGCCGGCGGGCGCTTCCCTCCGGCAACTACGCCTGGTCCGCCAGCATCCGTTACTCCGACGGCAGCAGCCGGTTGGTACGGGGGCAGATCATGCTGATGCGGTAGCGCGTCCGCCGGGCGCGACCAAACACCTTTTTTACAGACTACCCGCCGATTAAGCTTTAATCGGCCTAGGGGTTCACCACAAATTTTTCAAAACCATGCTATTTTCACCCTTCTCCTGCACCCGCGTCCGCGCCCTCATCCTGCTTCCACTGCTACTCGCCACTCTGTCCGTTTCCCTCACGGCACAAGAGTTGGAGCGGAGCGTCGTCGGCTCGGCCGGCAGTTATTTTTCCGCCGTCAACGTGGGTAATATTCACTGGACGGTGGGGGAGGTCGTTGTGGACCGTTCCGCCAACGGCATCGTACTGGAGCGGGGGTTCCACCACGGCCTCTACGAACTGATCGCCACCAGTACCTGGAACGCGCCCGAAGTACAACTCGGCCTGAAGGTATTTCCCAACCCGACGGCGGACGAGGTCACCCTGACCGGCGACTGGGAGGACGGGGACCAACTCCGGATAAACGACCTGCTGGGCCGTACGCTACACCAACGTGCGTTACCCACCGAGCGGGCGCAAATGAGCCTGCACGACTATCCTGCGGGCACCTACCTGCTGACGGTTGCGCGGGCCGGGCGGCCACTGGCTACGCTGCGGGTCATCAGAAAATAAAAATTTGGTTTTCCCGCAGTCGACGATTTTTATACGTTTCGAGTAGATCGCATAATTTCAATGTCTCCCTCCGAAGATATTGGTTCTCGGGGGGCGGTTTTTTCGGGCGCGGACGCAGGATGCAAAGAAAGGGCAGGGGCAGGGTGCGTGTTTCCGAATAACCTCCGAATTAAATTCGCGAAGGGGCGTAACAACTTCCGCTACGGCCTCATAAAGCGGCAAGAAAGTCATCCTAAATTCTTCCCGTAATGAACCGTTTTGTACTTCCCTTTTTTCTGCTGTTTTTTGCAACGGGTCTTAGCGCCCAGGCTCCTTCGGGGTTTAAGTTTCAGGCCGTTGCCCGCGATGTGGACAACAACGCCATGGCCACCGACAATATCGCCGTGCGCGTAAGTCTGCTGCGCGGCGGTCCTTCGGGGACCGTTGATTACAGCGAACGCCACGAAGTGACCACCACCGACCTGGGCGTTTTCGATCTTCACATCGGCAACGGCGCCGGTCTTTCCGGAGACATGGCCACCATCGACTGGGGAGCGGACAACTACTTTCTCAAGGTGGACATCGACCCCGACGGCGGCGATAGTTACATCAACCTCGGGGCCAGCCAGCTGCTCTCCGTACCCTACGCGATGTACGCCAACTCGGCCGGCTCCGGTGGCGGCGGCGGAGACTCCACCGACGAACTGCAGAACCTGATCTACGATCCCGCTACCCAAACCCTGACCCTCACGGACGGTAACTCCGTCACGCTCCAGGCCGGCGGTGGCGGCACCGGTACGGACGACCAGACCATCACGCTGAGCGGCACCACCCTGAGCATCGAAGGAGGCAATGACGTGGATCTCTCCGCCCTTCAGGACGGCGTTGACGACGCGGATGCCGACCCGACCAATGAGATTCAGGACATCACTTTCGACGCCACCACCAACCAGTTGTCCATCACCGACGGCTCCACGGTCACCTTACCCAGCGGTGGTACCGACGCGGATGCCGACCCGACCAATGAGATTCAGGACATCACTTTCGACGCCACCACCAACCAATTGTCCATCACCGACGGCTCCACGGTCACCTTACCCAGCGGTGGTACCGACGCGGACGCCGACCCGACCAATGAGATTCAAACCCTGAACTTCAACGCCGCCACCAACGAACTGTCCATCGACGGCGGCAATACCGTCACCATCCCCTCCGGTGGTACCGATGCCGATGCCGACCCGACCAACGAGATCCAGACCATCACCATCTCCGGAGACCAGCTTTCGCTTAGCGGCGGTGGCGGTACGGTCACCATTCCGGCCGGTAGCGGCGGTACGGACGAACAGACCCTGACCTTTGACCCCGCTACGAACGCGCTTACCATCTCCGGCGGTAATACGATAACCATTCCCACCGGCGGGGCTGACGCCGATGCCGATCCAATGAATGAAATTCAGACCGTGACCATCAGCGGCACCACCATCACGCTCAGTGACGGCGGCGGCAGCCTGGACCTGGCCCCGATCATCGCCGCCATCGATACCGACGATGCGGACGCCGACCCGGCCAACGAGATTCAAAGCCTCACCTTCAACGCATCGACCAACGAACTCAGCATCGACGGCGGCAACACCGTCACCATCCCTACCGGCGGTACGGACGCCGATGCGGATCCGACCAACGAAATCCAGGCCCTCACCCTGGCCGGAAGTACCCTCAGCCTGAGTAACGGCGGCGGCACCGTAAACCTGCCGGCAGGCACCGACGAGCAAACGTTACTATTTAATAACCTGACCAAAGAACTGACCATCAGCGGCGGCAACTCCATCACGCTCGACGTCAGCGATGGAGACGCCAACCCGGCCAACGAACTACAGGCCATCTCGATCAGCGGCAACGTCATCACCCTCAGCCAGGGCGGCGGCAACCTGGACCTGGCCCCGATCATCGCCGCCATCGATACCGACGATGCGGATGCCGACCCGGCTAACGAACTCCAAAACCTGAGCCTGAGCGGCACCGTCCTCGAGCTTACCGATGGCGGCTCGGTAGACCTCCGTACCCTCGGCGGAACGAGCCCCTGGGAGACCATCGACGGAGGGCTCGGACAGCCCGCCCTCGGCATCAATTACGACGGCGGCAACGTTACCGTAGGCGATGCCCTAGCGAACCGAACGATGGTGATTAAGGACGAAGACAACACCCGCCTCGTAATTGAAGCGGCGGACAACGGAAATTCGAAAGCGGGCATAGCACTGCGTGGCTTTCAGGGCATCGATAGCTACCAGGGGTGGCTGTGGGAAGCGGACCATACCAACATCAGCAAACCGTCACTACGCCTTTTTGACTATGACTACCTGGTAGCCAGCCCCGATAACGAAAATCGTGAAGAACTGTACAGCCTGAGCCGTCGGCCCACCTTTATCGGAAATGGTTCTATTTACGAACATCGCTGGTCGGGCTTTGCAAAAATGGGTAGTTATCTGAGCCTGGAGGGAAGGGGCAACAACCGTTCTTTACTGGAGTTCTTCCCGGTTGCCATTGCCAATAAGGCGAAAACCATGAACCTGAGCTCCCGGTACAACGAAACGGACCTGTACACCCGCTTTGAGCTTTATAACAATGAATATGATACTTCGAAGGTGATTAACTTATTTGAACCTGCATCCCTGTATACCGCTGATCGGTTCGATGGCGGGTTTAACCTGCATACGTTTACCGGTCGGGTAAAACTCAATAGCAACGACCAGGATTTTGCTAGCGGCGCCAGCCTTGATCTGGATCTGAGAACTTTCAGCGCTGATCATTTTATCGGTCTGAAATCGAGTAAAAACGTAGTGGGAGACGCTGTTTTCAACCTCTCGGAAACCCTGATTGGTGATAATGGCACCGGAGCGTCATCCAACCCGCTGTATCAGATAACGTCCAACCCGCTGTATAGCCCCATCGGTCTGGGTGGTAGTCACTGGCTTTACGGAAACACCCAAACGAATCAGCTCTACGTAGGCGACGAAAACTTCGATCTGCGGGGACAGGCCAATGACGCCAAGGTGACGATCAATAATAACGACGACGAGCAGATGGGACTTCACATCGATGCCGCAGGCAGGGTCAACGTACCAGCGGCGGCGATCCACTCGCGGGAGGCTTCTGGCCGGGCGATAGAAACACTCGGTACGGTAAAAATTGAAGCCAGTAACAATTTACTGCGGCCGGGCCTGCAGATCGTGGAAACGGGAACGGATGCTTCCCGTATTCAGTTTTCCCGGGAAGGTGCTCCATCCGTCTGGCAGATGGCGGCCAGGCTTCGAGACACACCAACCAGTTCAGACATTAACTTCAGTTTCCGTGGTACTGGCGGAGCGTCGGACCGGATGACAATTACCGGAGACGGAAAAGTTGGTATTAATGGTACCCCAACGGCTCGTTTACACATTCTACAGCGTGGTCAGACCGTCGGTAATGGGCTACGGTTTACGGATGGGACGGCAAATCTGGACTGGAATATCACGCATGGCTTTAGCCTGCGTTTTCACTACGGCGGTAATTTTCGAGCTTTGATTAATGCTAACTCCGGTTCTTATATGCAGGCCTCTGACAAGCGCCTGAAGGACAACATCAATCTACTTTCACCCGTATTGAATAAGGTGAAGCAGATCGCCGTTAAAACCTACCACTATAAATCTGACGAAAGCCAGGAGGGAAGTATCGGCGTGATCGCTCAGGAAGCAAAGGAATTATTTCCGGAGTTGGTCACCTATTCTAAAGCGGACGAACTCTACGGCGTCGATTACGCCGGCTTCAGTATGGTAGCCATCAAGGCCGTGCAGGAGCAGCAATCAGAAATCGAGGCGCTGAAAAATAAGAACAATACACTGGAGGCACGCCTGGCGCGGTTGGAAGCGCTTCTGCTGGCCGGAGAGAAAGAGTAGGTTTTTAGCCGCCGTATGGTGAAACGGGAATGTTTCGATTTAACCGCCCGTAAGCCATTATCATCAACGATGTGGTTTTCACGTAAAGCCTTGAATAAAAGTAGAAACGTGTGATTTCCGGATGCCCCGTTCGCGGTGGCATCCGCTTTTTTATGTTGGGGTGTAACGAATTAGGATGTTCCGACATAAAAAGGCAACCATTCAATTTGCTTGATATGAAAAAATTCTTCCTCCTGCTCTGCGTTATTTTCCTCTCAGCGGGAATCTTTGCACAGGCCCCTTCCGGCTTCAAATTCCAGGCCGTCGCCCGCGACGCCGACAACAACGCCATGGCGACCGATAACATCGCCGTGCGCGTCAGCCTGCTTCAGGGCGGTCCTTCCGGTGCCGTCTCCTACAGCGAACGCCACGAAGTAACAACTACCGACCTCGGCGTTTTCGACCTTCACATCGGCAACGGTGTCGGTCTCTCCGGAGACATGTCCACCATTGACTGGGGAACTGACAACTACTACTTGAAAGTAGACATCGACCCCGATGGCGGTACCAGCTACATCAACCTGGGTGCCAGCCAGCTATTATCCGTCCCCTACGCCATGTACGCTACGTCCGCAGGCTCCGGTGGCGGTGGCGGTAACCCCACCGATGAGCTCCAAAACCTGATCTACGACCCTGCTACCCAGACGCTTACCCTGACCGACGGCAACTCCGTTACCCTCCAGGTAGGCGGTGGTAGTGGCGGTGGTACCGACGATCAAACAATTTCCCTCAGCGGCACAACCCTGAGCATCGAAGGTGGAAACGCCGTAGACCTCTCCGCATTGCAAGATGGCGTTGACGACGCCGATGCCGACCCGATGAACGAAATACAGAACCTGAGCTTCAACCCCGCGACTAACGAGTTGACCATCGCCGGCGGCAACACCATCACCATCCCCAGCGGTGGTACGGATGCCGATGCCGACCCGATGAACGAAATACAGACCATCACCATTGCCGGCGACCAACTGACGCTCAGCGACGGCGGCGGAACGGTCACCCTGCCCGCGGGCGGCGGCGGAACGGACAGCCAAACGCTGACCTTCGACCCGGCGACCAACCGATTGACGATTACCGGTGGCAACTTCGTCACCATCCCCACCGGCGGTACGGATGCGGATGTCGACCCGCTGAACGAAATACAGACCATCACTTTCAACGCGGCGACCAGTACCCTCAACCTCAGTGCCGGTGGCGGCAGCGTGGTCATCCCCACCGGCGGTACCGACGCGGATGCCGACCCGACAAACGAAATTCAGGACATCAGTTTCGACCCGGTGACCAATGCGCTTTCCATCACTGACGGCAGCACGGTCACCCTGCCGTCCGGTGGTACGGATGCGGACGCCGACCCGATGAACGAACTGCAAACCATCAGCAAGGCCGGCAATACGGTTACGCTTTCCAACGGCGGTGGCACCTTCACCGACGAGGTGGACGATGCCGACGCGGACGCCACCAACGAGCTGCAAACCCTCACCAAAGTCGGCCCCACGGTCACCCTCTCCAACGGCGGCGGTGCTTTCCAGGATCAGGTGGACGATGCGGATGCCGACCCCGGCAACGAGATTCAGAACCTCAGCCTGATCGGCAATCAACTCAGCTTGAACAAAGGCGGCGGAACGATAACCCTGCCCGGTGGAGGTGGTGATATTGAACTGCCTTACTATAACGAGGCGACGGAATCCGGCGCGAACTTTCACGTACACAACGATTTTGGCAACGGCCGTTACGGCATCGCCGGCTCCGTTGGCGTCAATGGGGAAACATTGCCCAACAATAACGCTGGTGTGCTGGGGCACGGCGTGGGCGGCAATGGTGTTCACGGTGTTTCTAAAACCGGTTTTTTTGCGGGAGTTCAAGGGATTTCGGAGTCTTCAACCGGCGTAGGGGTGCGGGGCTACGGTTTCGGCGGCGGCGTCGGTGGTCATTTTTACACTACGAGCTCCGGGGTGGCGGCACTCACTACGGGTCGCGGCAACGTCGGCATCGGCATCGACGAACCCGAAGAGAAAATGCACGTTGGCGGTAATTTGCTCATACAGACCAATCTGGGAGCACTACTCATGGGCTTCCCAGACAACGGTAACCAGTGGCGAATGTCCACCCAGGGTTCGGGCGCCAACCTGCTTTTTCGGTCCAAGCCCACCGGGTCCAACACCGTAACCACCCGATTTAAAATGAATCAGAACGGAGAATTTCAGATTGGTGACATCACCGGTGTTTCCGCCTGGAGCCACGTACTCGCTAATTCCACCCTCAGCAAGCCCCAGATGAAACTGGAGGAAATCGGCAACGACTACGCCCGCCTGGAGCTAACGAACAACGCCGCGGGTGGTGCTTTCTGGCACGTGGCTGGTCTTCCCTCGGCGACGACGGAAAACGCCCGACTTAATTTTTACTTCCGCAACGCCAACGGTTCGGCCGACCGTATGACGATCACCGGCGACGGTGAGGTAGGCATCAATGGCACGCCTACGGCGCGCCTACACATCCATCAGCGCAGCCAGAGTGTTGGCACGGGTATGCGCTTTACGGACAATACGGCTAATGAGGACTGGAACGTAACGCACGGTTTCGCCCTCCGTTTCCACTACGGCAGCAGTCTGCGGGGCTTCATTAGTGCTACCACCGGAGCCTACACCCAGTCTTCCGATAAGACGTTGAAAGCCAATGTCAATGTCCTCTCTCCCGTACTGAGTAAAGTAAACCAGTTGGCGGTGAAGACTTACCACTACAAGTCCGACAAAAGCCAGGAATCAACCATTGGCTTACTGGCTCAGGAGGCTAAGGAACTCTTCCCCGAATTGGTTTCGTACTCGAATGCAGACAGCCTTTATGGTGTCAACTACGCTGGCTTTAGCATGGTCGCCATCAAAGCCGTGCAGGAGCAACAGGCCGTGATCGAGGCCCAGGAAGACCGGATCGAAGCCCTGGAAGATCAGTTAGCCCGCATCGAAGCGCTTTTGCTTAAAGGCAGCAAAGATTAATTGAAACTTTTCTATGTTGGTAAAGTAGATTACGCGGCATCTCCCGGACAAATGTCCCGGGGGGTGCCGTATTTTTGGCGCGTCCGCAGGTGCAGGGAGGAAGGTTTGGGCCAATGTTCCTGAAAACCGGTTTCTGCCCTTGCGGTCGCGCCCAAGCACCTCTGACTTTAATACCCCGGGTTCTGAGATAATGCCCCTTCGCTGAGGTCTACCTCGCCCTGCGGAACGGGGAACAACTCGTGCTTTCCCTCCACGAAAGCCTTGCCGAGTGCCTGCATGACCGGCGCCGCGCGGCCGGTACGCACGAGGTCGAACCAGCGGTGTTGCTCCAGCGCCAGTTCCACCCGTCGCTCCCGCAGGATGATGCTACGAAGTTCCATCTCGTTCGTCGTCGTCACGTCCGGCAGGATATTGTTACGGGTGCCGCGCGCGCGGGCGCGCACCTGATTTAGAAACGGCAGGCCCTCTGCGCTCCGTCCCAGCTCGTTGAGGGCCTCAGCCGCGATTAAAAGCAGGTCGGCGTAGCGAAATATCCGGATATTCCCCGGCCCGTTGCCGTTACCACCGGGGTGGTCCACTACGAAGGCTTTCTGGTTAAAGCGCTCTCCTACGATGTTGTCGTCGCCTACTACCAGGGCGGAACCGTCGGGTAATACTTCCCCGACGTAAAGAATCGTCGCTTCCCGGCGGGGATCACCCGGTTCGTAAGCCACAATCAGGTCATCGCTCGGGCTGTTGAAACCCCAGCCTAGGTTTGGCGTACCGCGCACGCCCTGTACCTCGTTGTATTGGGAGCCACCGCCGCCGATCTCGTAAGCGGCCGTTTGCACCTCAAAGATACTGCCGGTACCATTTTCTCCTCCGCGGGTAAAAATACTGCTATAAGAGGGAGCCAGACCGTACTCGTTGCTACTAATTACGCTCAAGGCGTTGTCTGCCGCAAACTGGTAATTACCCCGCGTAAGTTCCACTTTAGCCAGCAGTGCCTCGGCCGTTCCACGGGTCACCCGGCCGAGGTCGGCGGATGGGTAGGCGGATTTTACCGGCAGTACGGCAATCCCGGCTTCGAGGTCCGCAACTATCTGGGCGTAAACCGCCTCCTTATCCGTTCGCGGTATGCTGAACTCCGCCGGGAAGGGCGCTAAAATCAGGGGAACGTCGCCGAACCAACGTACGAGGTTAAAGTAATAATATGCCCGCAGCGTCCGCGCCTCGGCCAGTAACCGTGCCCGCAGGTTTTCGTTCATCTCCGGCACCGTAGGGATACGCTCGATGGCCAGATTAGCGCGAAAAACTCCGTCGTAATATCCCGCCCAGACGGAAGAAGGGGCGACGTTGGACGCCGTGTGCTCGAAGTCTTCCACCTCCTGCAGGAAAAACCCGTCGGAGGGGAAGCTTCCTTTTTCGGAGTCGTCACTCACGATGTCCGTCATCCCGATGAAACTGAATACGTGCACCTGCCACTCGCGCAACTGGTTGTAAATAGCGTTGACGGACTGCACGGCGTGGTCCTCCGTCCGAAAATAATTATCGAGGGTGAATTCGCCCTGCGGCGTACGGTCCAGCACCTCCGTACAGGAAACGGTGAGGAGCAGAAGCGCCAGCGGGAGGATGATTTTCAGGTAAGTCATAATGATCCAGGTTTACGGTACTGCTTTTAGAACTGTACGTCGAGGCCGAAGGTGATTGTTTTGGCGATGGGGTAGATGTTTCCCCGGTCGATCCCGTTGTCAAAAACGGAGCCGTTGAAGATTTCCGGGTTGTAACCCGAGTATTCCTGCGAGGTCCACAGGTTGGTGCCGCTTGCGTAGACGCGGAGGGATTGGATCCGCAGCCGGTCCGTCACCGCTTTCGGGATGCTGTAACCCAGGGTAAGGTTGCGCAGCCGCACGTAAGCGCCGTCCTCCACGAAGCGGGAGGAAAGCGTCTCGATGTTCTGCCCGGCCAGGGTGATGCGGGGCTCGGTGCTGCTCGTCCCTTCCCCGTTCCAGCGGTCCTGGAAACTGGTTTCGTAGTTGTAAGCGCCGAAGCGGGACATCTTCTTCGCGTTGATTACCTCGTTGCCGAACTGGCCGGTAAAATCAACGCTCAGGTCGAGGCCGCCGGCCGCAACCGATCCGTTTACGCCCAGGATGGCGTCCGGGATGGCGGAGCCGAGCACCACCCGATCTCCGTCCGGCGTGATCACCCCGTCACCGTTCTGATCCCGGAAGCGCAGGTCGCCGTGGCGCTGTGTACCGAGGGTCGGTAGCCGATCAACCTCTTCCTGGTTCTGGAACACACCGTCCAGTTCGTAACCCCAGAAGGAGCCCGCCGCAAATCCGGCCCGGGAGTTCGTCCCCAGTTGCCCGCCGATGCCGAGTCCACCGGCGAAGAAGTCGTTCTGCTCCCCGTCCAGTTTAATGACTTCGTTATGAACGAAGCTCAGCTTGCCGCCCAGCGAGTAGGTCAGGCGGCCGCGTACTTCCCGCCATTCCAGATTCAGATCGAGGCCCCGGTTCAGCACCTCCGCGATGTTGCGTACCGCCGCTCCCGCACCGATATAGTCGGGGATCGGCGCGTTGAAGAGCACGCCGCTGGTCACTTTCCGGTAGTAATCCGCTTCCATTTGCAGCCGGTTGTCCAGCAGGCCGATCTCTACGCCCGCGTCGGCCTGGGTGGTGGTTTCCCACTTCAGGTCGGGGTTGGAGAGGGTGCGCAGGGTTGCTCCGGGCAGTAGAACCTCGTCGGGTCCGAAGACGGTATTTACGCCGCTACTGACGAGGGGCGTATAGCCGAAGTCGCCGATGCGGTCATTACCGGTCTGGCCCCAGCTGGCGCGAAGCTTCAGGCGGCTGACTACCCCGTCGGCGGGGAAAAAGGCCTCGCGGCTCACGTTCCAGCCCAGCCCGACGGAGGGAAAAAACCCGTAGCGGTTATTGTCGCCAAAGCGGGAAGAACCGTCTACCCGCCCCGATAACGTGAGCAGGTAGCGGCCGTCGTAAGTGTAGTTTACCCGGCCCAGGTAAGAGTGCAGGCCCCAGTTGCCGCCGAAGGTTCCGTTGCCGTTGGTGGCCGTAGTAACGTCGCCGGCGTTGAGGTAAAATAACGAGGGGTCTTCCCCGATCAGGCGTTGCCGGCCCCCGCTGATGAATTCACCGAAGTTGTCCTGCGAGGTGACGCCCACCAGCCCGTCGACGCTGTGCTTACCGAAGGACTGGTTGTACGTAAGCGTGTTTTCCCACAGCCAGTTGCGGCGGTAGGCGTTAAAAATATTGATGTTACTTTCCTGGTTCTGCTGGTTGGCGGAGACGAAGAAGACCGGCGTGAAGGCCCGATTGCGGGCGTAAGTAAAGTCCAGGCCGAAACTCGTCCGGAAGGTAAAAAACTTACCCAGGTTCGCGCTTGCGAACGCGTTACCGACCGCGCGGTAATCCTGGCTTTTGTTGTAGTTGAATTCGATGGTCGCCAGCGGGTTGCCGGTATTACCCCGTACGGCCGTGTTACCAAAGTTACCCAGGCTGTCGCGGGGCGCGGTGATGGGGTCGGCCCGATAGCCGTTCAGCAGGATGCCGCCGGAGTTCACGTTGTCCGACGCACCGAGGATGAGCCCGAGATTGGTACCCAGCTGCAGCCATTTTTTCACCTTGCGGGTCGTGTTGATCCGCGCCGTGAACCGCTCGAACCCGGAGCCGCGAAGGATGCCCTCCTGCTTAAAGTAATTGGCGCTGAGGTTGAACGAAGAAACATCGTTGCCCGCCGCAAAGCCAACCTGTACATTCTGGATCGGCGCGGTCTGAAAGATCTCCTCCTGCCAGTTCGTTCCCTTGCCGAATTGCCCGGGGTCGGCATAGCGGGGCGGGCGCCCTTCGTTCTCGTCCGCCTCATTAATGAGCGTTGCGTAGCCGGTGGCATCCGCCACGTCGATGGTTTTTACAACTCGCTGCGAGCCGGTGTAGGCGCTCAACGTGATCCGCCCCGCACCCGCGTCCACGCCCTGCTTGGTGGTCACGATGATCACGCCATTTGCCCCGCGCGCACCGTAAATGGCCGTAGCGGATGCGTCTTTCAGTACCGAGACCGACTCCACGTCGCGGGGGTTCAGAAAGGAAATATCGTTCAGGATCATACCGTCCACCACGAAGAGCGGATCGGCGTTGTTTAGCGTACCCACACCCCGGATGCGAAAGATCGCGTCCGCACCCGGTGTACCCGAGCCGGGGATGATCTGTAGGCCGGAAACCTTGCCCTGTAGCGCCTGACCCAGCGATTGCGTCGGCACGTCTACGAGGTCTTTAGACGACACCACGGAGACCGCACCGGTCAGGTCATCCTTTTTCTGCACGCCGTAGCCGATCACGACCACCTCGTTCAGGATCTCGGATGCCTCGCTCAGGATGACGTCGATCCGGTTGCGGTTGCTTATCGCTACGGACCGGGTCGTAAAACCGATGTAGGTGAAGATCAGACTGTCGCTGCCGGCGGGCAAGGTAATTTCATATTTACCCTCGTAGCCCGTGACGGCTCCCGAGGTGCTGTTATTTGCCCGCACGCTGACGCCGATGAGTAGATCGCCGTCACCGGTTACCGTTCCCTTTACCGTATTTTGGGCGCGGACGCCGGTGCAAAGGAGGGTGAAAAAAGCAAGGAAGAGCATACCTCGTCGTTGTACCTTCCTCTTCGCCATCAAACCTCCGGAGGTAGGAGAGGACGTTAAAGTCTCACGCCGGCTAATTGGTTTTCTTACTGGTCGGGCTGTATTCATGATTTTATTTTTCTATTGACCGGGCTTTCCTCCCTGTATACGTTTCGACGAAATCATCGATAAGGTCCAAGGGGTACGAGGCCCGCTATTTGCTCAGCCACCCTCCACGGAATCCCGCCCGTTTCAGTCCTTTGCGAATGTATTTATTCTTTTTCATCACTTCCCAGATCAGGCCCGAGCGGTGGTTCTCGATCTGGATCAGGATCGGCCCTTGGTCGATGCCGAGGTAGTCGACGTCGAACCAGCCGGCGGGGCGGTTCGGATCGGGGTAAGTCAGGTTGAACGCATCTTTGAAACCGTAAGGACCGACGAGACTGTCATAGTACGTCGTCCACATCTGGTCGAGGGCGGCGATGGTTTCCTCCGGTGCAAAGGGGACGGAGCCACCCGCGGCCGTAGGGGCAATGGTGCCGTCGTCAATCACGTGACTGGCGGAAGCACCACGGGCGCGGTAGCTGAAAAACATCACGGGTTTGTCGTTCAGTGCGGTATCCAGTTCACCGGGACCGTCGCAGGCGGTAAGGCCCCACTGATTCGGGCCGTAGCCCGCGAAATTTCCCGGATTCCAGATACAGTAGTCTCTATTCGCCAGGGTAGCCGCGCGGCTGTTGGCGAAGTAATCGGTGTCATGTTCGCGCGTGTAGTCGTCCTGAATGCCGCGAAAGTCGATGTACATCTGGCTGTACTGGTGACCGAACAAGGAGCTGAAGTTGAGCTGGTCATAGCCGAGATAACTGGACCACTGGTAGCTCTCGCTCCACCTCTCCCAGGCGTCGTCGGGTACCGGATGAGTGGGAGATCCCATGGCCAGCACCAGCAGGATCATCGCTTCGTTATAGCCGTTCCAGTCGGCTTCGATGTAGCCCTTATCCGGTCGCCAACCCATGCTGATGCGGCCTTCGGCGTTGAGCATCCAGTCCCACTCCGCGCGGAGGTAAAGGCTGTCGGCCAGATTGCGGATGCGTTGCTCGTCGTCGGTAGCGCCGTCGAAGTAAGACTGGGCGGAGAGGGCTCCCGCCAGCAGCAGACCACTGTCGATGGTGGAAAGCTCCACTTTTTTGTAGCGGAGGGCCTGATCGTTGGTGAGGAAGTGGTAAAATAGGCCTTTGTGGCCAGCCACTCCCGTCATTTCCGGTCCCTGCGGCAGGCTCCAGAGTTTTTCCAGCGTCAGGCGGGTGCGCTCGGCGGCGGCGGCACGGCTGACGTAGCCGCGCTCCACCCCCACGAGGTAGGCGGTAAGGCCGAATCCGGTAGCGGCGATGGAGCTGAAGCGCTTCGTCGGCCACCGGTCGGGGATCTGGTAATTACCCGGCAGGGCGGTTTCCCAAAAGAAATTAAAGGTTCGCTGCTGGAGTTCAGTCAGGCTGAAGTCCCGTAGCGACGCGTGGTCACCGTATACCGTCGCCGCCGTTTCCGGAAGGGTGGTGGACGGTGACTTGCAGGTCGTCAACCCCGCCAACAGCAGGGTCGGCAACAAGTAGCTGAAGCGCACTTTATTCGCGGATGATCTTGGTCCGGGCGAGGGGGGTTCCGTTCGCGGCGCGGGCCGTAAGAATGTAGGCACCGACCGGAAGTTCGTAAACCTCCCACTGCACCTGCGTTCCCGCCCGATCGACACTGAGGCGCTTCACCGTCTGGCCCATCATGTTGGTGAGTTCGAAGGAGACGGCTCCGGCGGGCTTGTCGATGGTCAGCATTTCCCGCACCGGGTTAGGGAATATCCGCAGATCGTCGAGCGCTACGGGCGTAAAGATAGAGGTAAACACACAGGCACCGTCGCCGACGGAAATATCGTCAAAATAGTGGGTCAGGTTCTCCGCCGGTACCACCCCGAAGTTCGGTATGAGGGTAATACGCGTATAGGCTGCATCGTCGGGCAATACACTCATATCGAAGGTCAGTTCCTGCCACTCTCCGGCCGTAGTGTAGGTTGCAAAAACGTCACCGGACTGCGGCATTTCCTCCGGTCCGCCCTCCAGTTTGAGCACCACGTCTCCGGCTACGTCCATGAGCATTTTTATCTTCACCACCTTGTTGCCGGTGGGCAGAATGATGGGCGCTTTGGTGTCGGCGAACATCCCGGCAAACTCTTCTCCGTCGGCGGCTTCCTCAAAGGTGCCTACGTTCGGAGTCATGTTGATACCGGCAACGCTCGGGTTTTCGGAGATGATGAAGGCGTTGCCTTCCAGCCCACCGTTGGCGAAGTAGCGCCAGGTGTTGATGGTTTCGTCCTCGCCTTCGAAGGTAACTACACAGTCGTTTACGTAAGGCGCGCGCGAAAAACGGACATCGTCGATAAAGTAAGTTTCGTTGGCGGTATTATCTCCTCCGGCACCAAAGAAAAACACCAGGCGCGTGTGTCCCTGACCTGCTGATGCGCTGAAATCGACCTCGTAATCCACCCATTCGTTGGTAGCGGAAATATCCACGAACATCTCCACGGCGGCATTATCTCCTCCTTCGAGTTTGAAAAGGATCTGGCCGGCAACCGGTGCCCAGATCTTGGCCTTCAGCCGGTTTTTCAGCGAAAAGTCAAAGGCGTCCACGTTATCGATCACCAGGGCGTTGAAGGCTCCGGGTGGATCGGTAACCTCCCCCACTTTCGTGCTGGAGTTGGCCGGCGTGATGTCGGGGTTATTGACCGTCATAACGGTCACGTCGCAGCAGGTGTAGTTGGCGTTGCGCTGGCACTCGAAGTCATCCAGAACGTCAGCATCGGCAACCACGTCGGCGCAGGCGTCCACGGTGCTTTCCCCCTGCGCGAGGTTATCAAAGTAATACTGGCCGGTACCCATCGTCATGGGATCGAAAAGCAGCTGGATCTCGCTGAAGTCGGTCACGTCCCGAACGTCTTCAAAGTTGAAGTTCAGGGTCTCCCAGCTGCCGGGGGTGGTGACGTCAGCCTCGATGCTCGTTGCGCCGTTAAGGGCGCTTAAGAGTTGCATAGTCACCGTAGTGGCACCCTCGGGGGCCCACACGTCCAGATTCAGCTGAGGGTTTCCGCTCAGGTCCAGCCCCGCCAGCAGGGTGGCCGTGAGGGTGGAAAAGCTGGAGGAGCCGCGCACGTAGCTGCCCACCCGGGCGCTCGTGTTCCCGCCCGTTGGGTCCGGGTTGGCGATAACGGAAAATGTTCCGTGCAGTGTATTATCTTCGTTTAGCGGGTTCCAGACCAGGCTGGCGCCGTCTTCAAAATCTTCGAGGGCCGCCGCGGGTGGGGCGGGGGTGAAGGTCAGATCGTCGATGAAGTACACGTCTCCGGCGGCATCGTCCACACCTGCATTGAAGAAGATCACCAGGTTTTCGTGGTTAGCGGCTGCCTCTGCGCTGAAGTCGGCGCAGACTTCCGTCCAGGTCATCGTTTCGGTCACGTTCACGCGGGGGGCTTCCACGGCGGGGGATACGCCGCCTTCCAGTTTCAGCAGAATCTCTCCGGCAACAGGCGCCCATACCTTGAAGCAGAACTGGTTGTTCACGCTCAGATCAATGGCGCTGTTGTAGTCCAGAATCAGGGGGTAGAAGCCACCGTCGCGATCGGTGTACTGCCCCACGCTCATGCTGGTGTTGATACCGCTGGCGTCCGGGTTTTCAATTACGACGATGTCATCAAAACCGACGCTGTAGCTGGCGTTACGCTGGCACTCGAAGTCGTCGAGAAAGGTCGGGTCGGGTTCCGTTCCGGCGCAGTCTCCGGCGGGGCCGGCGATGAGGTTGTCGAACAGGTAAGTATCCGAACTACCCTCTACGCCGGGATCGAAGAACAGGATGATGTCCGTCAGGCTGGTAATTCCCGCGGCGGAACTGAAGTCGAACGTGTAGGTTCGCCACACGTTAGCGACGGGAATGTTGACCGTCCGCTCAATGGCGTTTCCGCCCCCTTCCAGTTTAAGCAATAACTGGGTGGCCGCACCGGCATTGATCTGGATGGAGTACTGGTTGTTTATGCTCAGATCGAGCGAATCTTCGAGTTGAGCGACAAAGAAGCTGAAGGAGCGATCGCCCGCTTTCGTGTACGAGCCCGCCCATTCACTGGTGTTCAGGAGGGTGTCGGCGGTGTTCAGCACCGGTCCGTCGTAGGTTCCCTCGAAAGCGGTCCACGGCAGGTCGGCTTCACCGCCTTCGAAGTCTTCGAGCACCACCTGGGCGCTCAGGGTACCGCAAAACAAGGCGGCACATAGAAGAAGTATATGTCTTTGCATGATAAAGTTGGTTTGTGTTAGGCGAAAAGTAAAAGATGAATCAAGCGCTTGCGGGCAGATCCGTTCCCGACAAGCTCCAGGCTAGTTGTTCAGTACGACCGGCACGACGGAGGCTCCTCCCGGACCGTTTATTCTCAAGTAGTAGAGTCCGTTTTTTTGGCGCGGACGCAGGTGCAGGGAAAGTTGACGGGAGCCGGGTTGGAGCAGCACCGGACCGTGTATCACCCCGTGATCCCGTCCGTTGGTCCCGAGCAGGGTGACGGATATTTCACTTGCTTGCCGAAGTATAAGGGAGAGGGTCAGGTTTGCACCGGCGGGGTTAGGAGCCACGGTCGGTGCGGCGCTCAGGAACCGGGGCAGCTCCGGGGTACTGACGGAGGTGCTGTCCGTCACAAAACCAATGGCCTCCAGCGCGGGAGCAATCTCCGGGTTGCGCATGAAAAGGTCCCACAGCAGTCCGCTCCGGTGGTTTTCGATCATGCCGATGATCGGTCCCTGATCGATCGCCAGATAGGAGTCGGCAAACCAGTTCCGGTCTTCGTTAAAAGCATCGTAGAAGCCAAAGCGGCCCCAGGTTTTATCGCCCATCTTCCGGTAAAAGTGCTTGAGAACAGCCATGCTTTCCTCAGGGGTGTATGGCATGGAACTGAGGGCGGCGGTGGGGGTGATGGTGCCGTTGTCGGTTTGTCGGTTGTCAGGGGCGTGGGCCAGGTAACCATCGGGATCGTCGCTGGCGGTAAGGCCCCAGATGTCGGGGCCGTATCCCTCCCAGCCGTAGGGGTTATCGATGCAATGGTCACGGTTGATGAGCGTATGGTTGCGGTTGGCGATGAAGTAATTGGCGTACTCGTCCTTGATGCCCCGGGGGTCGAAACCCAGGTAGCTGTATTGGGTGAAGAAAAGGGGGCCGCCCTTGCCCCGGCCCACGATCAGGGGAATACCGTTGAAGCTAAGGGAATTCTCATACGCTCCCCCGGCCCAACCGGAGTGGTACAGGGAAGCGGGGAGGGCGTGCTCCGCTACGGGCGCGGCGATGCCCAAGATATAGGCGATGTGCGTTTCGTTAAACCCCCGCAACGGCAGGTTGATGGCAAACTCGTTGGCGGGCGACCAGTGCCAGTACAAAACATCCTCTCCGCTCGGTTTCCGGTACCAGTTCCAGTTGACTTCTTCCCAGAGCCGGGTGATGTTGGCGCGCAGGGCGATCTCTTCGGGCGTGTCTTCCGTGTAGTACTGCCGGGCGGTGAGCAGGCCCTGCATCAGAAAGGCGGTTTCCACCAGGTCACCACCGTCGTCGCGCGGGCTGAAGGGAATCACCGCTCCGGTGGCTCCGTTCATCCAGTGCGCAAAAACGCCCCGGAAGCGGGGGACCGTCATCAGAAAACTGACGATCTTGCTCGTACGCATCCGCGCCTGTTCGTAGGTGATGAACCCGCGCTCGGCCCCGACGATCAGGGCCATGATGCCAAAGCCACTCCCCCCCGAGGTTACCGTAGCGGTAGTATTTCGTTCGCGGGCAAGGCCTGAAGTCGGGTGACCGAAGTCGTAAAAATAGCGGAAGGAATACTCCTGCACCATATCCAGTAACATCGAGTCGGACATCTCAAAGGTTGTAGCCGATACCGTGTCGGATGACATACCGAGCTGACCGCCGGAGATGACCGCCCGCAGGTAGTAGCTGCCGGTCACGTCGAAGTCGCCGAGGAAATCGACAAAATTGGTCGTAACGTTATTTACGGTACCGACTTGGGAAAAGTCCTCTCCGTTAGTCGCACGGTAGATGCGTATCCCGTTTACCGCAGGGTTCGGGTGTTGGTCCCAGCTGATTTCCACGTGGTGATCGTACGCGGTACCGACCAGGCCGTTAATTGGCCCAACCTGAGCGGATGCGGTTACGGACCATACAAACAGGAGGAAAAATATATACAGCGATGGTACGTTATCTAGAATTTTGAACATGCATCTGACTTGTAAGCGCCAATAATACACTTTCAGATAAGTGCAACGCCCAACAAAGTTCGGAATTTAAACGCCCTCACCCTAATAAATCACCTCACCGCGACTACGCCATTTTGATAAATAACCCGGTAAAAATCCGTAAAACAGCACTCATCTTCCGGTTAAAACTCCAGCAGGTAGCGATTCAGGTCGTTGCCTCCTTCCAGCGCCAGCTTTTTGCGCAGGCGGTACCTTTTGTTCTCCACCCCCCGCAAAGAGATATGGAGCAGCGGAGCTATTTCCTTGGAGGAAAGGTTCATGCGGAGATAAGCGGCCAGTTTCAGTTCTCCGCCGCTGAGTTCCGGAAACTGTTTGCGAAGCCGCTTGAGAAAAGCCGCATGGACTTCATTGAAGTGGGATTCAAAAATAGACCAGTCTTCCTCATTGTTCAGATTCCGGTCGATCAGGTTATTGATCTTGCGGTGGTCGAGGCTTCCCGGTAATTTGCGTTTTCCCTTAGCCAGTTCTTCCTTGAGAGCCAGGAGCATCTCATTCTTTTTTGCCAGGGCGAGGGTAGTGTCGGCCAGTTGTCGGCTTTTTCGTTTCACGTCGGTATTGAGTTCGCGGTTACGGGTCACGATGCGTTCCCGTTGCAATTCCCGCCTGCGCACTACTTCCAGCTGGCGTGCCTGACGCTTTAGCCGTCTGAGATGGAGGCGATAAAACATCCACACCAGCGCCAACAGCGCCAACACGTACAGCACGTAAGCAAGACCGGAACGGTACCAGGGCGGTCCCACGGAAAAGTGGACGACGGACCGTCCGTCGAACCAGTTGGCTTCCACCTCGAAGCGGTAGTTTCCCTCGGGCAGATTGGTAAATTCGCGTTCGCCGGCTTCTGTCCACCCCGACCAATCCCCGGCGTAGCCCAGCAAGCGGCTTCGGTAACGTACGGAGCGGTCGAACACGGGCAGGGCATAAGCGAAGTGCAGGTCGTTGTCAGCGTAGGCGAGTACGGGTGTTTCGAGCGTCGGCTCCACGGGATGCCAGCCGTTCTTCCGCCGGTGGGTAGCGTTGACGATCACTGATTTTTGCTGGGGCGTTTCCGGAATAAGCTTAACCTCCGAATAGCCTTCGTCGAGTATAAAAAGCCAGCTGTCATCGGTCCAGGGTACGACATCCGGATACGGAAAACGAAGCTGCAGTGGCAACTCGTTAATCATGCGGTCTCCCCTGAATACCTTTACCCGGTCCGGTTCGGCGAAGAACCACACCGGGGAGCCGTTCCCCTTCAGGTAGTAGCCCCCGTCGCTGAGGGGAACGCCCCGGAATGTAGCCATCGGCAGCAAAGAATCTCCCCGCAGCAGCAGCCTTCCCTGCGGTCCCTGTAGTACCATACCCTCCCGGATCTGCGCCGCGCTGATCTGCGTGAGCAACGGATCGTAGAGCGTGTCGACGGTAGTGACCCGTCGGTTATGCTGAGCGAGGGAAAGAAGGAACGCCCCCCGTGAACCGTGGATGGCCAACAGTTTTTGCGGCCCCACCCACGCCAGGTAGCGAACCGGCGCGTTAAAGCCGGGAACGTCGTGGAGAGTAACTTCGCTACCACTGAAATCCAGTAGTTGCAAACCGGTGTAGGTTGCCTGCAGCAGACGGAGACTGTCTTTTTCGTTTACCCGTACGGTCATCCAGCCACCGGAGCGGTCTGATATTCGTATCACGGTATTGCCCCGAATCAGAAAAGTTCCGTCGTTGTGGCCACACAGAAGGCCTCCGGGCGTTTCCCGCAGTTCCCAGACCTGACCGGAAGTACCGGGTATCAGGTCGTAGCCGTACCCACCGGGCGTATTTTTTTGGCGGTAAAGCCCTTGGTTGGTACCGAAATATGCCGCACCCCGGTACCTGACGGCGGTGTATATCATACCCGGCGGGCGGTCTTTACCGGTCACGAAGCTGATGGCGGGAGAGCGGACCACCAGGTCCAGCCCGTAGTCCAGTCCCAGCCACAGGTTGCCGGCTTCGCCCTCAAAGATTGCCAATACGGTGTTGTTGCCCAAGCCGCTCGTTTTATCGACGCGCAACAGGGCCTCATCTCCAGGATCAAAAACGTAAAGACCGTTGGTGATCGTCCCCACGGCCAGCGTTCCGTCCCGGAGCAATTGCAGGCGGTTGATCTTTTGTCCGACCAGTTCATCATTCAGGCGCCCGCTCCAGGGGATCAACGCGCCATTTTGAATCATCAACACAGCGTCCGCGGTACCCACCATGAGGTCTTTCCGGACCGGAATCAGTCCGACGACTTGTCGGTCACCGAGAGCTTCCGAGCCGGGTAGTAAAGCGAAATCGTCGTTTACTTCCCAGCGAAATATCCCCATCCCGGTGACCGGCACGAGCAATTCGTTACCCCTTGCGCGGGCGAACATCATCACGCCGGGCGGAGAGATGGTTTCCAGGTGCTGCCCGTCGTAGTGAAACAGCCTCCCGAACGATTGAAAAAATACGTGACCGTTGTCCAGCACTTCAATGTTCCAGATCTCTTCGTTGAGGTCGAGTATAGAGAGCCCGGAAGAAAGAGAATGCCAGACGGGAGCCACCGTAGCCGCAGCCTCGAAAAACCCGAACTCGCCGTAGCCGCCCGCGTACAAACGTCCTCCCGCCGTCGCAACGGCTCTTACGGTCGGGTTACCGGGCAGGGGGAGCTTCACCCAGCGTGTGCCATCGTAACGCAGTACGCCCACCGAATTGGCCACAAAGATCAGGCCGTCATCATCCTGCGTCACGTCCCAGTTCTGTGCTCCGCCCCCGTAACCGTTCGGAGTAAAGGTTCGCACCCTCGGCCCGGGGATACCCGCCCTCACGGAGGCCCCGCCCGTACCGACGACGCAAATAACCACAAGAATTTGAAGTATGTATTTCAACGGTTTGGTAGTAAGGTAGGCGGCCTGCTCAATGTCCGGCAACGGTTGGCTCGTTCGGCAAGCGGGGGGGCACCCCCCCCCACCAAGATAAGGGAAGCCGTCCCGAATTGGCTAAGGTAGGCACACCGGGACTTGAATCCGCAAGCCGGACGGCTTTACGGTCTTTCTCTGGTGAGCCAACAATGTTCTCAAAAAACCCTCCCTTGCATCCCCGCGTCCGCGCCCAAAATGCCTAAGCCAAAAACATTAACGACCTTTGCGCCGACTTACCAAACTGACGCCTCAGTCATATGAATATTGTTATCGCCGGCGCAGGCGACGTGGGCTTCCACCTCGCTACCCTGCTCGCCACCGAAAACCACGACATCATCTTGATCGATAACGATCAGGACGTGCTCGACTACGCGGGATCTCATCTCGACGTACTGACCGTGCGCGGCGACGCTACGAGCATGGCCATCCTCAACCAGGCCCGCGTGCCCGGTTCCGATCTGCTCCTGGCCGTAACGACCTCCGAGAAGACCAACATGATGTCGGCCATCATCGCTAAAAAACTGGGCTGCCGCAGCGTAATTGCCCGGGTGGATAACGAGGAGTATATGTACGAAGAGCATACGGACATCATCTGTTCCCTCGGTATCGATCAGGTCATCAGCCCCCGGCAACTGGCCAGCGACGAGATCAGCCGCCTCATCAAACAGTGCTCCTTTACCGACATTTTTGAGTTTGAGAATGGTAAACTCTCCCTGGTGGGTATCACACTCGACGATGATTCACCACTGGTCGGCATTCGTCTCAGCGACATCTCGCACCTGCAGTCGAAGGTCGATCTTTACCCCATCGCCATTTTGCGGGGCCACAAAACGATCATCCCCCGTGGTTTCACCCAGTTGCAACGTCAGGACCACATCTACTTCATCACCAAGCCCGACAAACAAGCACTGCTGGAAGAGTTCGTAGGAAAGAAGAAACGGAGCGTCAACAGCATTATGATCCTGGGTGGTACGAACCTTGGCATCTCCACCGCACGGCTGCTGCAAAACGACTACAACGTAACCATCGTCGAGACAAAAAAATCCCGTTGCCAGTACATCAACGAGCAATTGAGCAACGTCCTCGTCATCAAGGGGGAATACAACAACATTGAACTGCTGAAGGAAGAAGGATTGGATAAGATGGACGCCTTCATCGCCCTCACCGGCAACAGCGAGACGAACATCATCAGTTGCCTGACCGCCCGCAACCACGGGGTGTACAAAACGATCGCTCAGGTCGAGAATAAGGAGTATACCCACATCAGTCAGAACATCGGGGTGGATACCCTGATCAATAAAAAGTTACTGGCGGCCAACAAGATCTTCCACCACATCCGCAAGGGAAACATCCAGGCCATCACTTCCCTGCACGGTGTCGACGCGGAGGTGATCGAGTACCAGATCACCAAAACGAACCGAATCACCAAAAAGAAGGTGAAGGATCTTCACTTCCCCGAAACTGCCCTCATCGGTGGAGTCATCCGTGGCAGCGAAACACTGATCCCCAACGGTAACACCCAGCTGCAGATCGGAGATCAAGTGATCGTGTTCGCGCTGCCACAAGCGATCAAGCGGCTGGAGGAACTCTTCAGGTAGAGAAAAATTTTTGTCGTTCGGTAGTAATGCAGTGCTACCAGATTACATTACTACAGTACTAATTAAATGATCAATTTCCGCCCCATAGCCCGGGTCATCAGCGTCCTGTTCGGTATCATCGGCATGATGATCTGGACGGCCCTGCCCTTCAGCTGGTACTACGGCGAAGACGGCTGGCCGATCTTTTTGGCCGGGGCAACCTCCGTCACGTTCGGCGGGCTCTGTTACCTGGTGCGGAACCCGAAGGGGATCCCGATTCGCAAGCGGGAGGGCTATTTGATCGTTGCGCTCAGTTGGGTAGCCATGGTCACGGCGGGCATGTTGCCCTACCTCTACAGCGGTATGATCGCCTCCGTTCCCGACGCGCTTTTTGAAACCGTATCGGGGATGACGACCACCGGGGCCTCAACGCTTACCAACATCGAAATACACCCCCGGGGGCTCCTTTATTGGCGCAGCCTCACGCAGTGGATCGGAGGCATGGGCATCATTGTGCTTACGGTGGCTGTTTTTCCACTGTTGGGCATCGGCGGCATAGAGCTGTTTGCCGCCGAGGCACCGGGGCCTACATCCGACAAACTGCACCCCCGTATCAGCGAAACGGCCAAGCGGCTCTGGTACCTTTATGTCGGCCTGACCGGCGTTCTGGCCGTTTTGCTGGTCATTTTCGGCCTTACGCCGTACGAGGCGATCAATCACGCGCTCACCACCATGGCCACCGGAGGATTCAGTACCCGCAACGCCAGCGCAGCGGCTTTTTCACCGGCCGTTCAGTATCTGCTCATCGTTTTCATGTTTCTGGCGGGCGTCAATTACACCATTCTTTACCTGAGTTACAAGCGCCGCTGGAACGATGTGTGGCGAAGCGACGAACTGAAAGCCTACATCGGTGTCGTAATCGGCCTGACCATCGTCTGTACCTCCGGCGTATATTTTTCGGAAAACGGGAACGGACTCGAACAGTCTTTTCGCGATAGCCTCTTTCAGATCATAAGTCTGCTGACCACCACCGGATTCGTTTCGGCCGATTACACGAGTTGGTCCACCAGCCTGACGCTGATATTTTTCGTACTTCTGTTTGTCGGGGCGTGCGCAGGCTCCACTTCGGGCGGAATCAAGCTGATCCGGCACCTGGTTTTCATCAAGAACAGCTACCTGGAATTCAAGCGTATCGTGCACCCCTCGGCCATCATTCCGTTGCGACTAAACGCGGAAGTGGTTCCGGGCAAGATCATCACCCACGTCTTCAACTTTCTGTTGCTGTACCTGCTCATCTTCGTCGCCGGCTCCGTCGTGCTGGCAACCATGGGGTTGGATTTCATTACGGCGATCGGAGCAATGGCTACCAGCCTGAGCAACGTCGGGCCGGGCATCGGCGGAGTGGGGCCGGAGGATAACTTTGCCTGGCTTTCCCCCCAGGTGAAGGTTTTTCTGAGTTTCGTAATGATCATCGGCCGGCTGGAGATCTACACCGTATTGGTACTTTTTACGCCTTACTTCTGGCGATTGAATTAAAAGGGCAGAAAAGTATGACGGGCCGGAGTAATTATTCGGGCGCGGTCGCGGGTGCAGAGATTGTTCTTTAGTAAAAAGACGGGTTTACGCCCGCCGTCTTTTCACCGGAGCGAATAGTGAGCCGGGTCAAAGAACCTGCCGCTCGTTTAACCGTTAACTACCTTACATGGCAAACGAATGGAACGTCGGGCAAAAGCAGTCCGGCCTGAGAAAAGAAACGGAATACGCGGTAACGGTCGGTCTCATAAAGCGGAACCAGACCGAAGACCAGGTAAAGGAATACCTCGACGAGCTGGAATTCCTGGCCCTCACGGCGGGCGCCGTCACCGTAAAGCGTTTTACCCAAAAGCTGGACAGCCCGGACAATAAAACCTTCGTCGGCAGCGGCAAGGCGGCCGAGATCGCCGAGTACGTCAAAAACCACGAGGAGGTCACCATGGTCATTTTCGACGATGACCTGAGCGGCAAGCAGAACGGCGTCCTCGAAGAACGGATGAAGGTCAAGATCATCGACCGCTCGTCGTTGATCCTCGACATCTTCGCCGGGCGCGCACAGACCGCTCAGGCCAAGACGCAAGTCGAACTCGCCCAGATGCAGTACATGCTGCCCCGGCTCCGCGGTCTGTGGACGCACCTGGAGCGTCAGCGCGGCGGTATCGGAATGCGCGGTCCCGGTGAGACGGAGATCGAGACGGATCGCCGGATTATCCGCGATAAGATCAGTAAGCTGAAAAAAGACCTCGAAAAACTCGATCGCCAGGCAGCCACCCGCCGTAAGGGACGTGACACTATGGTCCGCGTCGCCCTGGTGGGGTACACCAACGTCGGTAAGTCAACGCTGATGAACCTGCTGACCAAGTCTGACGTATTTGCCGAAGATAAGCTCTTCGCCACGCTGGATACCACCGTGCGCAAGGTCGCCTTCGAGGGTGTTCCCTTTCTGCTTACCGATACGGTCGGCTTCATCCGAAAGCTGCCGCACCATTTGGTGGAGAGTTTCAAATCCACGCTCGATGAGGTACGAGAGAGTGACATCCTGCTCCACGTGGTCGATGTTGCTCACCCCGCCCACAGCGACCAGATCAGGACCGTCCAGACGCTGCTGAAGGATCTGAACGCCGACGAAAAGCCCACCCTGCTCGTTTTCAATAAGATCGATCTTTTCCGCGAAAAGAACTACGACCTTTACCTCGACGACGAAGGCCGCGACGAGGTGGAAGAAGGCCTGCGTAAAAGCCTGGAAAGCGAATTCGGTCACGAAGCGATGATGATTTCCGCCCAAACCAGGGAAAATATGAACAGCCTGCGGCAGAGACTGACGGAAATGGTGAAAGGGGAATACCAATCGACCTATCCTTACGTGGCCAAACACTGGTAAACAAACGGACTTAAGTCATAAGTCCTCAGCCCGGCCCTAAACCAGCCACCGCCCCGGGTGCCTCTCCTTGCATCCCGCGGCCGCGCCCGAATAAGCCCCGTCAACCATTCATTGCCCTGACGTTTTAACGACGGACCAAAAACAATCGCCCTTGCACCTCCTGCTCGACGACATTCTCGCCTTAGACGCCATGTTCCGCCGTCACTTTATGAATACGCTGCCGGGTCCGCGCGGCGTGCACCTGGTGGGCACCAAAGGATACCGGGGCACGGAAAACCTGGGAGTCTTCAGTTCTGTCGTACACATCAGCGCCAGTTCTCCCCCGCTGCTTGGGTTCATCATGCGCCCCCTTACCGTACCGCGTGATACCTATCACAATATCAAGGCGAACAAGTGGTTCACGATCAATACGCTGCACCCTGATTTTCTGGACGAAGCCCACCAGACCAGCGCCAATTATCCCACCGGTGAATCCGAGTTTGCCGCCACCGGCCTCACGCCGGAATACAGCGAATCCTGCAAGGCGCCCTACGTAGCCGAAAGCCGGGTCCGGCTCGGGCTTACCTTAGAAGAGGAACATAAGATCAGCGGTATTGAAACCTTCTTCGTAGTAGGTCGGGTACGGGAGATCTTTCTGCCCGATGAGGCGGTGGCCGCTACCGGTCATGTAGACCACGAGATGCTGCGGACTATGAGCGTGGCGGGGCTTGACAATTACCATGAAGTGGGGAAAGGAAAACGAATGCCTTACGCGCGTCCCTGAGTCTTCTCCGTTCCGATTAAACGGACGTGAAATAAGGACTTGGAAGATTAATCCAAAACATTACCTAATTTTCCGGAGTGAGTGAACCCGGAAAATACGCACCCGCCGCCTGGGGAATGGTTCCCCTCGTCCCCGTAGTGGTGGCGTTGGGGCTCGGCATTCTGACGGCGGACCTGGCCGGAAAATCCTCCCCCGGCTCCTGGCTTTTCCTGATGGGCGTCGTTGCCCTACCCGCTCTTTACGGCTTGTTTCGCCCCCGCCCGGACCGTTGGTTTACGTTGCTGAGCAGCGGGTTGGTGTTGCTACTCGTATTCACCTTTGGCGGTTGGCGGGCCAACACCACGCACGCTCCGGGGAAAGCCGATTTTTTTGCGCAGGAACTGAAGCCCGAAGACTTGTTGGTGGCCACCGTAAAGCGCCTGCGTCCGGGTCAAAAAACGATGCGTGCCCAGGTGGCACTCCGCGCAATCATCAATGATACCACCGGTAACCGCAGGGCTACCGGCCGACTGCTACTTTATTTACCACCCGACGAGCAAACCGCCCGCCTCAAAGCCGGACACACCATCGTTTTCAGGGGCCAGCCCCAAGCACTGCGCGCTCCGCTCAATCCCGGTGTTTTCGACCTTCGGAAATACTGGCAGCGGCAGGAAACATATCACCAGTTGTTCCTGCGGCAGGCGAACGAATGGCGCATCGCCGGAGAGGAACCGGGCGGTCTTCGTGCCCGGGCGGAAGGCTGGCGTAGGGCGTGGTTCAAGACTTTTCAAAACCACCTGAAGGGAGACCGTCTGGCGGTAGCCGCCGCCTTGGTGATGGGAAAACGCGACCTGATCACCAGCGAAGTAAAATCGGCGTACACCGAAACCGGGGCCGTTCACGTCCTCGCCGTTTCCGGTCTGCACGTAGGCATCATTTTTCTGCTGTTGCGGTTTTTGCTGGTCACCCTGCTCCGGCTCGACCGCACGCGGGTAGGGCGAATTGGCGTGGCCCTGCTGAGCGTGATCTGTGTGTGGGTTTTCGCCCTCGTTTCGGGTCTTAGTCCGTCGGTGCAGCGGGCGGCGATCATGTTTTCGGTACTGGCGCTGGGGGGATTGGCTTATTTCAAATCGAGCATCTTTAATACGCTCGCGTTAGCGGCCATCGTGATGCTGGTGGCGAATCCTAATCAGTTATTTCAGGTAGGTTTCCAGCTCTCCTTTACGGCCATTATCGGCATTGTGGCGTTTACCAACCACCTCAACCGGTTGGTGCGGTTGCCGGGGCGTTTATTGCGGTCGGCATGGTCGGCGGTAGCGGCATCCACCGGAGCGCAGTTGGGTACCTTACCGCTTTCGTTGCTGTATTTCAAGCAGTTCCCCGCTTACTTCCTACTTAGCGGGACGGTGGTCATCCTGTTTGCTTTTGCGACTATGCTGGCGGGTTTGTTACACGGATTTATGGCCGGGGTGCTGGGTATTTCGGCGGGAGCCTCGGCCTCCGGATGGCTGCTCCGAACCGTGGTGGGCGGGCAAAACGCGCTGATCTTTTTCTTCCAGGGGCTTCCCGGAGGATTGATCCGGCTGACTTATTTTGATGGCCCTATTGCCGTTTTACTGGCGGTGAGCATCGGTTTCCTGGCGGTATTCGTCCACTGGCGCAGGCGGGTGGCTCTGCTCGTTGCCGTTCTTGGTTTCGCGGCCGTCTTCTTTTGGGCGCGGACGCAGGTGCGGGGAGAGGTTGGGAGGGGCCTGGTTACCGTTTTCCATCTTTCGCGGGCAACGCTGATTGATTTCGTAGACCCTGAAACCGCCTTCTCCTTCGGACGGCAACCAGCAACGGCTGATTTAGACTGGAGTGCCGGCCCCCAGCGAAAACGCTTTGGCTACGTACCGGAGTTCACGCTGGACCCGGGCGGGGATACGACCCTTAAATCCGGATTTCAACTCACCGATCGTCTCTTTACTTTCCAGGACAGCCGCTGGCTGATTCTCGACGGAACCCGGAAGGTGGAGGCGAAACAAATTCCACGCGGCACGGATTACGTATTGGTTATTAATGGCTTCCTGCCGGAACGTTTACCCGCCACCGCTACCGGCGGGAAGACCCTGTTGATCGTTGACGGGAGCAACCCTTTTTACCGCAATGCCGAGTGGCGCGCCCTGGCGCTGGAGCGGGGATTCCGTATCCACGTCACGGCCGAAGACGGCGCGTTCGTCAGACGGTGGTAAAGGGTGTAAAGACGGCCCGGCCGTCAGGGAAAACCTGCTTTGACAATACCTTAACGATCATCTCCCGCGTTAATGCGTACCTTGCAAAACCTGTACGACTTTGCGACCGACTATAATCAATAATGCGCGACCTTTTACGATTTCATCTCCACGGGCACCTCCTGTGTCTGCTACTGGCCTTCGCTCCGGTGATGAGTTTGCGGGCGCAGTGCGGTGATGCCCCCATTTTGGGTGATCTGCCGGAAACGCTGACGCTCGCCTGTAATCAGGCCCGGGCAGTTGGTCTGGCGGCTTTACCCACCGGTACGGAAACTTGTTTCAGAGTAGATGCAGCAACCGGCAGCCCGATCGCCGCCAGTCTCGCTCCCGTCCTTAGGGAAACCCTGCTCGTAGTGGGTGATCTTCCCGTGGCCACTTCGGCTTGTGGCGGGGAGGTAGAGATCTGCGTTTCCGACCTGGTCAATAGCGGAAGTGAAGCCTGTTTCGATACCCTGACGCTGACGCGTACCTACTCGGCCCGTAACCTTGCTTCAAACGCTTCCTCCGCACCCGCGTCCCGCGCCCAGATCATTTACTTTCTACGTCCGCAACTCGGCCTGCTGGAGACTTTCCCGGTAGTGACCCACCTGGTGCCCAATACCGGAGACGAATTGTTAGAAAACCCCGCGCCACACCCGCAGGATTATCCCTTCTTCGTGCTTCCGGGCGGAAAAGTTCACCTTTCGCCGGACTTCTGTGATTTTACCCTCACGTATCGTGATGCGGTTCGGAATACGGGCTGTGGCAACAACTTTGCCTTTGTACGGACTTATCAGGTCACCGATGAATGCGGCGACGATAATTCGGTTTTTACCCAACTCGTTCGGGTTGGCGACCAGCGGGATGTGCTGAGCAACCCCGCGCTGCAAGTTGAAAACCCCATCACTTTCTCCGCTAATGCCGGCTGTAACGCCGTGATCGATACGCGGCTCAACAACGTCTTGAGCCGGGAAGATCTGTGCGATGATAATGGTAGTCTTGCCGCTTACGTATACCTCAATGCCCAGCTTACCGGCACTCCGTTGGGCCCCTACGATGTCTTCAGTAGCGATTTGCAGTCTTCCCGTACCGCACCCGTACCGCTCGGTCGTCACCTCATTCGTTACGTCGGTCAGGATTCCTACGGCTCCCCCGCTACGCTTGATATCGACTTCAATGTGGTTGATAATACGCCCCCGGTGATGATCTGTCAAACCGGAATAACGATTGATCTCGGCGAGAACGGTCAGGGCCGGCTCAACGCTGTCATGCTCGATGGCGGCACGCACGATTACTGCGGTGATTTCACGGTAACCGCCGCCCGTTCCGATGCTTCCGGCAGACCGACTGGTCCGTTTCGTTCCGCGCTGAATTTTTTCTGTGACGACATTGGGGAAATGTCCTTATTGCTCCAAGCCATCGATGCGACGGGGTTTAACCGTGGACGGTGTCTATCCATCGTTACCATTGCCGATGCCGTAAGACCCAGCTGCGCGGCACCACCCGCCGTGACTTTGAATTGCCAGGATTTTGCCGACAATTTTCCCCGGAACCTCGCCGCTGCTTTTACCGCCGACCCCGCCGCTACCGGTTTGCTTCTTAACCAGCGATTCGGGTCGGCTAACCCGGTGGACAATTGTGATTCCGTGCGACTTCGTCAGTTCATACGGGGTGAGCTGAACGGGTGTGGTACCGGGAGATTTACGCGAAGTTTCGTGGTGAACGACGGTACCGGGTTTACGCAAGTCGACATTTGTTTGCAGCAAATCACCGTACGGCCCTACCTCGAGTACAGCCTTTTTTTGCCGGGCGACCAGAGTTATACCTGCAATACGCTGCCCGGAACCGCAGACATCGTTTTAGAAGAAACCGGCTGCGGCCTGCTGAGCGTAACGACCGCAACGGATTCGTTGCAAACCGAAACCGACGCCTGCTATCAGCTCCGCCGCACTTACGACATCATTAACTGGTGCGAGTACGACGGGGCTTCCGCACCCCTGGAGATACCCCGTACGCCGCCGGATGAAGGCCCCTCTGCTTCCGTATACCTCCACCTCGACGCCCGCGACGATAATACACTGACCGACGACCGTGCCGTACTGGACGACGACGCGGACCAGCGCAACGGGACCACGCTGAGAGAACTGATCGAAAACTACGGTACTACCCGGGGACGTGGGGCTTACCGCTTCGTTCAGTACGTTAGCGTGACCGACAACGAAGCTCCCTCCGTAACGATTCCGACTCCGGATGCCGGTGCGGCAATTACCGATGACTGCCTCGGCAACGTTGTTCTTTCCTTCACGGCGACGGATGACTGCGTAGTACCCCAAACCCGGATCGATCTCGATATTAACGTCATTGACCGGAATGGCGACGGAGACTATAATCGGATGGATTTTGAAAATGACCGCCGGGTAAGTGCAGGCCGCTTTTCCGGTGACCCCGATACGCTGGTGGAGGTTTCTATTCGCTTTCTGCCCATTGGTCGTCACCTGGCCCGGGTGCAAACGACCGATCGGTGTGGTAACCTCAATGAGCAGTACGTTGCACTGAACGTTCAAGACGGCAGGGGTCCGGTCCCGGCATGTATTGAGCAAAACACGATCCACCTTTTCCCCGATCCGGATTTTGGTGGCGTAGCGTCCGTGATTGCCCGTGACTTCATATCGGGAGATCCTGCAATCTGTAGCCCCACCGAGGTGACCTACGCCATTTACTCGGAAGCGGAAGCCACTCAACTGGGTTTCTTACCGGCTTCTGAAGAGCGGCGACTGGATTTTGACTGCAGCGATCTGGGCGAGAACCTGCTCCGGGTGTATGCTTTTTCGACGAGTTCCGGTCTTTACGATTATTGCAACGTACAGGTAGAGATCACGGCCCCGGATTCCATCATTTGTGACGGTCGGCGCGGTGCCATCAGCGGTCGTATTTTTACAACCGGTGGTGAAGCGTCCGTCCGTTCCGATGTTTATATCCGGGGGCAGACGGATCAGCTTACCACGACGGATGATAACGGCGATTATTCGTTTGACGGGCTTAAAGAAAACCGCCGTTTTCGTGTCCGCCCATTCTCTAACGACCGGCCGAGCAATGGCCTTACTACCGCCGATATTTCCCTGGTGAACGATATTATTTTAGGCATCAACGAGCCGCTTTCGCCCTACCTGATGATTGCCGCCGACGTAAACAACAGTGGTTTCGTTACCGTTGAAGATCTGTTTGAGTTGCGAGCCGTGATCTTGGGTACGGAGCTTAATTTTTCCATGACCGACAGTTGGCGTTTTCTGCCGGCCAACTACGTCTTCCCGGACCCCGACAACCCCTGGGCCGAAGTATTTCCGGAGGAATCGGAGTTCGATCCTCTGGTGGGTACCGTGGTAGCGGACTTTGTGGCCATCAAAGTCGGTGACGTAAACGGAACGGCACGGCCCGCGGTAACCACGGGCTCCGGATCAATTTCCAACCTTGTTACAAACGTCCCCCTTACCGACCAGCTACTGAACGTTGCGTTAAGACCCGATGCCCTCGTGCCCGGTCGGTGGGCGCTTTTTCCCCCCGAAGGCCCCGCTCTGGCGGGTCTTCAGCTCAGTCTGCAGTTACCCGCAGGAGCCACCGTGGCCAGTGGCACACTCGACCCTTCGGGCTACCGCATCGATGCGCAGGGGGTGCTGCACTTGATTCATCTACGTACCGGCGACGGTGGCCTCCGTGCCGATTTGCCCATGCTTACGATCGTAGCGTCCGCCGCCGCACCACATTTTGAATTACTGGCGAACGAAGAGGCCGTGTTACAACCCGAAGCATATTTTTCCGGTGGCCGGAAGCACCGTCTCGGTCTGGTTGCGGGTCCTTCCTTCTCTTCCCGAACGGACGCCGTGGTGATTGCATCGGTTTTTCCGAATCCAGTGCAAGACGGCGCGACCCTGTCGTTTAACTGGCCCGTTGCGGAGAGGGTCACCGTAGCCATTACCGATATTAATGGTCGCCTGGTCAGCCAACGATTCCAGTTTGCGGCTGCGGGTGCCAATGGTCATCCGCTAACCGCCGCCGACCTTGGTGACGCTCCTGGTGTTTACTTCATCGGCATCCGGGGAGCAGAAAGGATGGCGGTGGTCCGGGTCGTTAAGTCCGGTCGTTGACCTATAGGTTTAACTCGCCGCTTGTTATCGGGAAATAGCCGCAGAACTTTACCCGGCCCGTTCGCATTAGAGTAGGGCTTGTTTGGCAATCTTCTTATGGTCTGCGAACGAGTTTTGAAACCCAGTATCTCTGACCCATCATCCATCATGGCTAAACAAAAGAAAATTGAATACGTCAATCGTAAAGCAAAATTCGAGTACCACTTCCTGGAGATTCTGGAAGCCGGAATGATGCTGTACGGTACGGAGATCAAAAGCATCCGGGGCGGGCACGTTAACCTGCGCGACGCCTACTGTGTGTTTGAAAAAGAAGAGCTATACGCCCGTTCAATCTACATCGGTGAGTACAAGCAAGGCAACGTGCATAACCACGAAGAACGACGTACCCGTAAACTTTTACTGAAGCGTCAGGAAATCAAAAAGTGGCAAAAGAAGGTAAAAGAGAAAGGGTTTACCATCGTTCCCTACCGGCTATACCTCAACGAGCGGGGTATTGCTAAGCTGGAGATCGTACTGGTGCAGGGTAAGAAAGTCTACGATAAACGCGAAAACATCAAACAGCGGGAAAACAAAAGAGCGCTGGACCGTGCGCTGAAGTCCATCTAAATAGTCGGTTTTAAATTGCCAGACGAAAAAAAGCGATCTACTTTCATAGATCGCCCTTTTTCATCTAGCGGTTTAAAGCTTTTTGAGAAGTCCGCTTAGTTCATGGCTATAGCCTCGTAAGCACCGAAAAGTTCGAGCTGAAGGCTGCACACGGTGTTGTGCTCAACGATGGAAGGTTGGTGACGCAGATTGGCGGAATTGCAACCAATAAGCCACCGGGCGGCATCGAAGTTGACGCTGGCGGCATATTCTCCGGCCAGTTCTACTTCGGGATCAACCTCGTAAGCGACGAGGTTAGGGCGGCCCCAGATGTAGCGTTGAACCTCCCACTTATGCGTCAGGGGTACCCGCAAGCGGTAACCTCCGCTGCTGCGGGGAACATAGCCTCGTAAGAACCCGGGGTTCATCCTGCGAACCAGACGAACCGGCAGATCGCAAGCCTTGGCCATGCGGTATAAACTGAGCTGGCGGTAAACGTTGAGGCTCGAAACGTTTTCCTCGAGCAGATAATCGGCCGGTGTGAGGCCGTAGTCCCCGTAGTAATTCACGGTATAGGCGGCGGCAACGTAAGCGGCAACGTAATTCTGAGATTCCTCGGGAAGAAACCGCTTTACTTTCGGGTAATAGGTGTGTCCTTCGGCGGCACGGATGGCGCGGCGTACCCGACCGGGGCCGCAGTTGTAAGCAGCCAGGGCAAGATGCCAGTCGCCGAACTGACGATGCAGTGCCTTAAGCATGATCACGGCGGCTTCGGTAGAGCGGTAAATATCGAGCCGTTCGTCCACCGTACCGTCTACGCGCAGCCCCATACCACGAGCCGTAGCGGGCATGAGTTGCCACAATCCGGCGGCGCGGGCAGAAGATACGGCTCCGGGAACGAGCATCGATTCGGCTACAGCCAGGTACTTAAGGCTCTCCGGCATACCGTGCTTATCGAGGTAATACTCAAAGACGGGAAAGTACTGGTTAGCACGCCCCAGCATCCGTTCGGTGCTGTGGCTGCCGCCGCCGAGGTAATCGTCCAGTTTGCGCTGCAGATGAGCGTTGTTGACGCTGGGGGCGGACATTGGCAACTCCAACCCGGCCAAACGCTGGTTGAGTTCGAAGTTGACGTTGTTTTTATCAGAATCCAGGAATAGAGGAGTCGAGGTGTTGGTCGAGATAGCCTGTGCCGGAACGCACGTCGCCATGATGATGGCGACGCACAAGCACTTCAGGAGCTTGCTCATTAAAAGTAATTTCGTTAAACAATCGCTGACCGCCTACGTGCTATCCGTTCATGGGAAATAGCGCTGCGGCCAACATTTCGGGTCGTCTGGGATACGACTTTCAAACTAAAGCAGCTAAATGGAACGAACCGAAGTTGTTCCTTTAAGCCAAGGCAAAGATACGGGGGTTCAACGCTACGAGGCAAGCCTTTGGCTGCTAAAGCTTTGTTATTCAGTGCTTAACGGCAGCGGAAGGGAGTTGTAACGATTTCGGTCGCCACCGTAAACATGACCCTAAACGACCGCTAAACAGGATTTTCTCCCTATTTCCGTCGGTGACAACGATGGCCACGGAATTTTCTACCTATCCTCAAAACGAAACGGAAGGAGCCAATCCGCAAATAATAAAATGTTAATTTTTTCAAAATGGCTCCGTATGCTTCTCCGGCGCACCAATAACAGCCGCTGGTCAGAGCTGCCGGCGGAAAAAATCAGGCATCTTTGTTACCGGCCGTGTTGATTTCATTGTACTTGGCGCGGGGGACGAACCTGATGGAAAGGCTGTTGACGCAATGACGGGTGTTTTTTTTCGTCAGGCGTTCCCCCTCGAAGACGTGGCCGAGGTGGCCTTCACAATTGTTACAGAGGATTTCTACGCGCCTACCATCAGCATCCCGCACTTTCTCGATGCCACCGGGCACCTCATCGTCAAAACTAGGCCAGCCGCAACCGCTGCTGAATTTATCGTGGCTGTCGTACAGCGGGTTATCGCAGCGGCGGCAGACAAAGACACCGTCGATCTTAAAATTATTGTACTCACCGGTGAAGGGCATTTCGGTTCCTTTCCGGACGATAATGCGTTCTTCTTCAGGAGTGAGGGGGTTGTAATTTTCGGGAGATTTCATGTGGGTCATAACACCGGGATGGCGCTTCGGGTTCCGTGCCTCCGTTCCTCTGCTGCCGTTTCGCAATGAAGAATTTTCGCAAAAATATTCCGATGGTATCCCTTAGGGAGGACTATTGGTCAACGAAGCTTAAATTGGTGGTAGGGTGCTGGTGAATTTTTTTCGATCGGTAAGGAGCTTAAACCGGAGTTTAGTCCCCGTAACCTTTACTGCTGTCGACACCTATAATAATCGGTTTAGACATAGTGAAAACTTTGGTAAATCAACAGGAAGCCAAAGCAAGCTCAAGCTTGTGAATGCGGTCTCAAGAACCCAGTTATACTCCGAGCTTCAGCTTGGCGGCGGGGAGAGACTAAACTTCGGCGTCTAGCGCCAGCCGTAGGCTACCTCCTCTGACCACCAAACTAACTTAACTTTACCATATTGCAATTATACAAGCCGTAGCTAAGTGAGGATTTGAGCGACGCAACCAAGCGGAAAAAGGCACCGCAGATTACGACCAATCTTAGGCTTGACGGATTATTAGGTTAGGGGAGTGGGTGCTCCTTGCGTTTTTCAAACTCTCTTTGCATCCCGCGGTCGCGCCTTATCAGCATCGGTCAGGTAGTCCTGTGCGGCAGCTACTACTTGACTATCGACTGTATTTACTTTGAACCTGATTAACTATTCCGCTTCGACCACAAAGTCGTAGCTCTCCATAATAACGTTGGCGAGTAGTTTTTTACAGGCGTTCTCCACCTTCTCGTGGGCCTCGTTCTGGCTGGCGGCTTCGAGGCTGATGGTGACGTGCTTACCGATGCGCACGTCGTCGATACCATCGATGCCGATGTTGGGAAGGTTCTTGACGACCACTTTGCCCTGGGGATCGAGCAATTCGGCTTTCGGCATGATGTTGATGTGGGCGAGAAACTTCATGAGTGGTTTGCTTTGGGGGGAGCGACGAGGTTGAGGATCAGATAAACCCCGACGATGAATGGAAAAGCCGCCGTTCGCAACGTAGCGAGCAGAATGATGGCAAGAACCGCAAAGATAATTCGCGTCTCGTTGCCCACCCACCGTGCGCCCTTGATCTTGAAAGAAAACATCGGATGCTCGCTGACGAGCAGATAACTGAAAACGATAACGGCGGAATAAAGCAGGTAGGGGCTCAGCGCATAGACGCTCCAGCCGAAGGGATCGAGCGTATAGATTAACATAATACCCGTTGCGAATACGGTACTCGTCGGGGTAGCGACCCCCCTGAAGTTTTCCGTCTGCCGCGTATCGAGGTTGAACTTGGCAAGGCGCAGGGCGCTGAAGAGCACCACGATCAGCCCGGGCGCCGCGTACCAGGACCACCCGATCGGGGGCGCGGACGCAGGTGCGGAGGAATGACCGATGAAGAGCAGGGTGTAGTAGATCACCCCCGGCACGGCCCCGAAAGAAACCATATCGGCCAGGCTGTCCAGCTCCTTACCGTGCACGCTGGAGACGTTAAGAAGCCGGGCCACCAGTCCGTCGGCGAAGTCAAAAAGCCCCGCCGCAAACAACAACCAAAAAGCATACACAAACTGATGATCGAGGATATTGATGATCGCCGCGCAACCACAGAAGAGGTTGAGTAGGGTGATGGCATTGGGTATATGGGAGCGTTTCTTCACGGGGGTAAGATAGAGTTCAGAAATCAGAAATCAGTCGGGCGAACTTAATTTTGTTTGTCAACGATTAATCCCTGTTCCTTGGGCTCTCCTCGTGTTACGGAAGTCATAAACCCGGGCAATAGTCGGCCCGTCGCCAACGGAATCCCTGCTGGTCCGGTCAGCTAAATTGTTCCGATAGCAACGATGCGCTTCAAATCGTCGTTAAACTATCATCTGCGTACCTTTCGATTTATGCCCATTTTCCCGATGAAACTATTTTACCTGCTTATTTCCTTCTTCCTGGTACTCCCCCTCGTGGCTCAGGCGCAGCCGGCTAATAACGATTGTGCAACGGCCATCATGATTCCGGAGCAATTGGAATACTGTTCCGGCGAGGCGGCCTTCACCAACGTTAGTGCAACGGCCTCCCTCGATTTTAACGATTACCCGGTTTGTTTCGATGAGCGTGACGTCATCAAGGATGTCTGGTTCAGCTTCGTTGCGCAGCGCAACTCCGTCAACATCCGGGTGATCGGACGAACGGACGTAAACCCGGGCGGAAGTTTACAGGCCCCACAATTCGCCTTATACGAAGGAGGATGTGCCGCTCTGATGACGAGTTCCGTCGGCTGCCGATCCCCCTTCGAAAATCCTAATACCGGACAGATTCTGAACGGCGGCAACATCATTTTCAACGGGCTGAGGGTTGGGGAAACGTACCACATCCTGGTGGGCGCACGGTTTGGCAACGTCGGCACCTTCGAACTTTGCCTGGATCAGTTCGACGAGGTTCCGGAGCCCAGCGGTGATTGCATCACGGGAGTTATCCTCTGCGATAAATCTCCCTTCGCCGTCGATTTACTGCGGGGTACGGGCGACGTGAACGATGACCTGCTGTCCGATAACATCAACTGTGGAAGCAACCCACAGGAATCCAACGCATCCTGGTACCGGTGGACCTGCGACGAGGCCGGCTCCCTGGAGTTTACCATCACTCCGCTCGGAGCGGCTTTTAACGAAGACATCGATTTTGTGCTGTACGAGATGACGGGCGGGCTTGATGATTGCGGTAGCCGGCAGCCACTGCGCCAAATGTTTTCCGGCGAAACGGCGGGCAACGGGGCCAACAACATTCCCTGTCTGGGAGAAACGGGCATCATGGCCGGCGACCCCGATACATCGGAAGACTGCGGCTGCCAGGCGGGCAACAACAATTTTATCAGTTCCATCGATATGGTTTCCGGGCGTAGCTACGCGCTGGTGATCATGAATTTTACCGGCTCCGGAGACGGATTTTCCCTCGAGTTCGGAGGCAGCGGAACCTTTCTCGGCCCCGAGCCGGATTTCACTTTTTCCAGCAACGAGGTCTGCGTGGGGGAGGCACTGACCTTTCAGGACCTTTCTACCTCGATTGATGAGATCGTAAGCCGCGAATGGAGCTTCGGCACCACGGCGCAACCCCGGACGGCAACCGGTCCCGGCCCGCACTCCGTCGTTTTTGGCCGGGCGGGCAGTCCGTCGGTAGAACTCATCATCACCACCTCGCGCGACTGTCGGGAAGTGTTGAGCCAGCGCGAGGTGAACGTCATTTGCTGCGACGGGCAGTTTACGGGAGTCGGCAGCGCTACCGACGTCGTTTGCCCCGCCGACTCCACCGGGTCCGTTGCCTTCGGGGCTAACAGTAACTTCACGGCCGGCGCCGTCACTTACAGCTGGAGCAACGGGAACAATACGCCTAATCTTCAGAATCTGACGCAGGGTGTTTACACCGTAACGGTAAGTGATGACTCGGAATGCTCGGCCACTTTTTCTTTTACCGTTGGCGGGCCACCGGTTTTCATTTTTGATACCCTGATTACGATGCCGTCCTGCGCCGGGGGGACCGACGGCGGGCTGGAGTTCACCGTGCTGAGTGGTGGTGAGGGGCCTTACGAATACAGCATCGACGGCGCCCCCTTCGGCAACAACAACCGCATCACGGACATTCCGATTTCCCTGATCAACATCCGTGCCCGCGACGCCAACAACTGCCCAATCGAGCAAAACATCCGGGTAGATGAGCTGGAACTGGGTCTGGTTCGGGGCGTTGATATCTTTACCGAACCCGTTTGTGCCGACGACGCCAACGGCAGCATCCAGATCGAACTGGCCAACGGCAACCCCGCCTTCAGCTATGATTTCGGATTGGGCGACGGCTTCCAGCCCAACAATGTCCGCAGTGGTCTTACCGCCGGCACCTACAACGTCACCGCCCGCGACGCCGACGGCTGCCGGGGTGAGTTTTTGGTGGAACTAACCGAACCGACGGCCATTAACCTCGCCGCCGCCGGCACCGGCAGCACCTGCTTCGGTACCAACGACGGACAAATCGTCATCACCGCCAACGGTGGCCGTCCGGGTTATGCCTACCGCTGGATGGACGACGTGTCGACCGATTCCGTTCGAACCAATCTCAACCCCGGCGCCTACACCGTCAGCCTGACCGACCAAAACGGCTGCATACGTTCAATTACCGAAACCATAACCGAACCCGGCGAGATATTTCCGCAGTTGTTGGAAACCATCGACCTTACCTGCTTCGGCGACCCCACCGGATCATTTCGTCTTACGGCAACGGGTGGTACACCGGGCTATACCTACGCCTCCGACAACCGGATGTTCCAGACAGATTCTATGCTGAACGGACTTCTGGCCGGAGATTACACCCTTTACGTCATGGACGCCAACGGTTGCACGGACTCCCTGCGGGGAAGGCTGACCGAGCCCCGCGAATTCATCGTCGATGCGGGCAACGACGGGCGCATCATTCTCGGCTTTGACACTACGCTGCGGGCGGTAAGTAACTACAATCCCGTTTCCTTTCAGTGGTTGCCCGACGATCAGCAGACTTGTATTAACCCTGACTGTTCCATCGTCAGGGTCGGCCCGGTGGAGACCACGATCTATACGGTTGTCGGTACCAACGCCGCCGGCTGTACGGACACCACGAGCCTGGAACTTCAGGTCATCGAAGATTTACCGCTGTACGTCCCTAATGCTTTCAGTCCGAACAGCGACGGCAGCAACGACGGCTTTACCGTCTTCGGCGGTCCCGCGCTGGAGGAGATTGAGGTGCTGCGCGTTTTCGACCGTTGGGGGAGCTTACAGTTCGAAGGCACCAACTTCCCGCCCAACGAACCCGGCCTTGGCTGGGACGGAAAGGTAGACGGTAAGCTTGTCAACCCCGCGGTTTTTGTCTACCAGGCTTCGGTTCGGTTCGTAAACGGGCGGGTGCTGGAGTTTGCGGGAGACGTAACGGTTGTTAAATAGTTCCTTTTCTCGTCGCTATCGGCCGAAACATATGTTCCTTAAAAAGGAGGTTACTTTCCGATAAAAATTTCGGGCACGAATAAGAGATCTTAGCGGGTAGTGACGGCTAGTGTAAAGGGGGTCATCGCTAAGGGTACTATTGCTCAGTAAAGAAGCAGGTCTTGCAGCGGGTCGGTTCTTTGGCAACGTCCATGGTTGACATCAATTCAAATTTAGGTTATCCATAGCACTAAAATTATTGATACGTAAAGTGCCTGTAAACGTGCAAATTACGAAGAACCGTTTTCCACGTACAGGACGTGGAGACGTGGGCATAAACGGGCACTTCTCCACAGCCTTGCACCTGCGACCGCGAAAAAGCCTTACTTATCCACATTTCCACATTTTTTGCCGGCGGCTTTCCACTGCTTACTGACACCCAAGGGTCATAAATCCCCAGCCGGGAGCGAAAAAGTTATACTGTTGACAAAGCACGGGCCACTTGTTGATAATTTTGCAAAACCGCATCAATCAAGGCTTTCCGTTGTTAGTGCCGCGTGGAGAACACACGCTGAATGTGTACAACGGGAAAAGAGAACGTACGGACCATCTTTTCTCCCCTTTTCCACAGCCTTAATAACGATAAAAGGATTTAAATTTTAAAAAAGTATTAATAACTATTAAGAGATGGAGGTGAGCGAAAAAAGGAGGAACGAAACGGCCGGAAAGAAACGATACGGCTACCACCGCGCCGTGAAGGTCTGGCTGATAGTAGGTCTCATCATGGTGATCGGTCAGGTCGTGATCGGGGGCATCACGCGGTTGACCGAGTCGGGCCTCTCCATCACCGAATGGAAACCACTTAGTGGGGCGATGCCTCCGCTCAACGCCGCCGACTGGCAGGACGAATACGAGAAGTACGCAGCGAGCCCCCAGTTCGAGAAAATCTTTGCCGACATTTCCATGTCCGATTTTAAATTCATCTACTTCTGGGAATGGTTTCATCGCCAGTGGGCCCGGATCATGGGGGTGGTGTTCATCGTCGGCTTCCTGGTCTTTTGGCGAAAGGGATGGATCGACGGCCCGTTGATGCGCCGTTTGGGCGTTGTGGTGTTGCTGGCGGCCCTGGCGGCGAGCTTTGGGTGGATCATGGTGGCCAGCGGTCTTAACGACCGTCCCTGGGTAGATGCTTATAAACTGACTATCCATTTAAGTTTGGGAATTTCTCTCTTTTCCTATCTTTTGTGGATAACGCTGAAAGTGGTGTGCCCGATAAGTCCGGGTTATCCACAGACCGGCGTGGAGAAGTGGCTATGGCCGCTGAATATCGTGCTTGCTTTACAGCTGATCCTGGGCGGGATCATGAGTGGCGCCCGGACCGCTATCGTCTACCCAGAGTGGCCGTTGATGAAGGGAGACTTCGTACCCGCCGTAATAAAAGACGCCGGGATGTGGACTGTGGAAAACATGGTGCAATACGAGCAAAGTTTCTTCCAGCCGGCCTTAATCCAGTTCTTGCACCGTATGACGGCTTATATACTGATCGTCATTGTGTTAGCCTACTTAAACCAAGCATTTAAAAAGCTTCGGACCCCGATGTTGGTAAAAACCAATGTACTGTTGATAATCCTGTTGATAACCCAGGCGGCTCTCGGAATTGCCACCCTGGTAAGCAGCGTGGGGCAGGTACCGGTCGGCCTGGGAGTGGCCCATCAGTTCGGGGCCATCGCCCTGGCGGGTATAGTTATTTTCCTCAATTATCAGTTCCGTCCGGGGAGACTGTTAACGGGTGTGGAAAAAACGGTGGAAAAAGGCATTTAAAATATTTGCGAATGTTAACGCCGCTCCTTATGGCGCGGAAAATTCGCCTCTATTTATCCCGCAGATGATCTGTACGCAAATTAATTGTGTTCCAAACTTTAATTGGCTGACATTGTAGTTACGCTTATTTGTTGCCTTCGTCCCACGCTAACTTTCTGGCCTGTACGTATCGGGCACCGAGAAAGATCATCAGTAAAAAGTGAAGCAGCATGGCGCGGGGATCGGGGTTGCCAAATGCCTGGATGATCGTCATGCCGAGGTGGAACACCGCCAGGGTACCGGAAATGGTTAGTACGAGCACCCGGTTGGCCCGGCTGAAGTAAGCGATGAGGGAGAGGGCGGCGAGAAACAAGGCGGCCAACCCGTACATCTGCAGCAGGAGATCGAAACTCGCTCCCTCACCCTGCCCGAAACCGGGTACCAGGTCGTCGGCATTGGGATAGAAGAGAAAGAGAAGGCCGATAGCGGCTTCAATGAGGGAATGCAGGAGGAGGATCATATGGCGGTATTCAGCGGGTAGTTTTTTTTGTTCCGCAGACTACGGTTACATTACAGGCTTAAGGTGATCGGTTAGGGATTGTTCATTTCCCGTAACGGACACCGTAACGCTGAAATCTGATCACAGAATGCTGAAACCTACGCACTCCCGCGCACTTGTCTGGTCGTTGATCGCGGCGGCTTTTATCGGGCCGGGTACGGTGGCGACGGCGGCCCAGGCCGGGGTGATGGGCGGTTGGTTTTATTTTCCCCTGGTGCTGATGGCCATGGCCATGGGTTTTTTATTGATGGAGATGGCGGCGCGCATCACGCTCGTCACCGGCCAGTCGCTCGGCGGCGTATTGGGGCGCCAGGGCAGGTGGTTGGGCTACCTTTGTTTTACCGCTGTTTTGCTCGGGTGTGTAGCGTATCAGGCGGGAAATCTTTTGGGAGGACTGAGTGGTGTTCAGTTGTTGGCGCCCGTTCACAGGTTGTGGGTTATCCTCCTGGGAGCAGTAGTGACCATCGTGCTTTGGCAGGGCGATACGAAGCGAATCGCAAAAGCGCTGGCTGCGGTGGTAGTGATCATGGGATTGATCTTCGTAGTAGCGGCCGTCTATCTTTTGTTCAGCGGAAACGATCTGACCGGGCAGGGGGAGTTTCGGCCGTCCATGATCTTTGCGCTGGTGGGTACCACCATTGTCCCGTACAACTTTTTTCTCGCGGCGGGCCTGAGTAAAGGGCAGCGGTTGGCGGATATGCGCTACGGGCTGGGGGGCTCTTTTCTAATCGGTGGCATCATCACGATGAGTATCATCCTGGTTGCCAGCGTGGGTACGCGGTTCACCGGTTTTGATGATCTGGCGCGAACGCTGGATGCAGGGGGAGCCGGATTCGGCAATGTGGTGCTGGGCCTGGGGCTCTTCGCCGCCGGTTTTAGTTCGGCCGTAACGGCTCCGTTGGCCGCCGCGGTGGCGGGGCGGGAACTCCTTGGCGTGAGGGCGCTGGAGGACAATAAAAGCACCGTTTTTCGGTCGATCTGGGGTGTCGTACTGGTTTTCGGTCTGCTGGTTGCCTGCCTCGAGTTGGATATCGTTATGGTGATCATCAGCGCGCAGGTGGTCAACGGTATGTTGCTGCCCGTCATTGCCAGCATCATTCTGATTCTAGCCAACGACCGTGGATTGCTGGGTGACCACGTCAACGCCTGGTGGCAGAACGTCCCGGCCGTACTGATTACCGGCTGGCTGATCTTCAAGGGGTTGATCATGATCGGCTTCAAATTAATGGACCCGGAAGTATTTGCCGATGACTACGTGGAGATCACCTACGGCGTTGGCATGGTTTTGCTTTCCTTGGTCGTCGGGGCGATGTGGCGTAGGCGGTGAGTTGCCTACCGGACAACCTGGCCTTTATGCCGTGTATTTTTACATCCAGCCCCGGAGTCCGGATAAATCAGTCCTTGCACTCCAAACCTTCTTCGCATCCCGCGTCCGCGCCTTCTCCTTGTTTTCTACCGGCGAAACCACGGGCTAATCCCTAAAATTTTAACGCTCCGTCCACCGTTCCAATAAAACAATACTACACTTGTAATCTTTTCCATATTTTGTCGTCCTATTTATAGTGTATCTCTGAGTGTTACGTAAGCTTTCCAAATTATGCCCCAATCCAATCATTACGATCAGCTGATCGCCAAGCTCGACCGCTTTACGCGTAAGTTTTACATCAACCAGGTAATCCGCGGTTTGCTTTACACGACCGGCCTGGTGTTGGCGTTATTTCTGGCCGTGAGTCTGCTGGAATCTCAGTTCTATTTCGAGACGGGTACGCGAAAAATGATGTTTTATGGCTTTCTTGCCTTCAGTCTGGTGGCCCTGGGGGGCTGGGTGCTGCTGCCGCTAAGCCGGTATTTCCGCCTGGGTGACGTGATCAGCCACGATAAAGCGGCCGAAATGATCGGTTTTCACTTTGCCGACGTGAAGGACAAACTACTCAACGTGCTCCAACTCCGCCGTCAGGCCAGCGCCGGTGGCGATACCAGTCTCGTGCTTGCTTCCATCGATCAGAAAGCCTCCGAGATCAGCCCCGTTCCCTTTCCCGCGGCCATCGATCTGAGTAAGAACCGACGGTACCTTAAGTATGCCCTGCCTCCCCTGCTGCTGCTGATCGTGATTCTGTTCGCCGCTCCCAGCCTGATCACCGATGGTACGAACCGCCTGATCAACAACAACGTCAAGTCAGAGCGTCCGGCTCCTTTCCGGTTCGTGGTTGAACAGGCCGACGACCTGGAGGTGATTCAGTACGCCGACTTCCCCCTCACCGTTAAGGTGGAAGGCGACGTGCTGCCCGCCGACGCCTACATCGAAGTGGACGGCTACCGCTACCGCCTGCAAAAAGACAACGCCAATACCTTCAGCTACCAGTTCAGCAACGTACAGGAAGATACGGACTTTAAACTCTCCACCGCCGAGGTGGAAAGCAGCGATTTTACCCTGGCCGTGCTACCGAAGCCCAACATTGCTTCCTTCACCGTTGATCTCGATTACCCAAATTACCTCGGTCGTACCGACGAGCAACTGGCCAACATCGGCGACCTCTCCGTTCCCGCCGGTACCAAAATCAAGTGGGCTTTCGACACCGAGAATACCGATAACATCGATCTGCGCTTCAACAACGAAGGCACCTTCACCGAACTCCGCCGCGACGGTACCGACCTGTACAGCTTCGATAAGCGGGCGATGAAGAATGATCGCTACACACTTTTCATCGGCAATGAGCGCCTGCCCCTGGCCGATTCCGTCAGCTACGGCCTCTCCGTCATTCCCGATCTCTACCCTCAGATCAGCGTAGAAACCTTTGCCGACAGTACCGACGAGCAACTGCTCTTCTTCGTGGGGGAAGCCAGCGATGACCACGGCATAAAAAAACTCGACTTCGTATACCGCAAGAAGAACGGAGAAACCGGTGCCGAAGGCGAAGAGGTGCGGGTACCCATCAGCGGCCGTACCGGCAAGCAAACCCGCTACGACTACGTGTGGGACCTGACCACCGATGTGGAGCTCGGCCCCGGTGACGAACTCACGTACTATTTCGAGGTGTATGACAACGATGCCGTTTCCGGAACCAAGTCCGCCAAAACCGGCGTGATGGCTTTCCGTAGCCCCAGCCAGGAAGAACTTGAAGAGCAGGCCGATCAGAACGACAGCAAGGTGAAGGAGGAACTGAAAAAAGCCCTCGAAGCCACCAAAGATCTGAAGGAGGATACCAAAAAACTGCGCGAGAAAATGCTGCAGGAGAAAGATGTCGACTGGCGCATGAAGAAAGAACTCGAGAAACTGCAGGAACGTCAGCAAGACGTGCAAAAGCAGATCAACGAAGCACAGAAAGCCTTCGAGGAAAACATGAAGCAGGAGCAAAGCCAGGATGAGCAGATCTTGGAAAAGGAGGAAAAATTGCAGGAGATGTTTCAGGAATCCGTCAACGAAGAGATGCAGGATCTGATGAAGCAGATCCAGGAGTTGATGGAAGAACTGAATAAAGAAGAGGCCCTCGAAAAGATGGAGGAGATGGAACTCGACGACGAGGAAACCGAAGCCGAACTCGACCGCATGCTCGAACTCTTCAAGGAGCTGGAAGTAGAGAAAGAGATGATGGAGCAGATCGAAAAACTCGAAGAGCTCGCTAAGCAGCAGGAAGAACTCGCCGAGAAAACCGAGCAGGAAGAGCAGCCCCAGGAAGAACTGCTGAAAGAACAGGAAGAGATCAAGGAAGAATTCGAGAAGCTCGAAGAGGAGATGAAGGAAACCGAAGAGAAGAACGAAGAGCTGGAGAAGCCCAACGAGATGCCCGAAAACGAGGAACAGCAGGAGGAAGTGAAGGAAGAGATGGAAGGCGCCCAGGAAGACATGAAAAAGCAGGAGAACTCCAGCGCCGCCGAAAAGCAGAAGAAGGCCGCCGGCAAGATGAAAGAAATGGCCGAATCGATGAGCGGTGCCATGGAAAGCATGCAGCAGGAAGGCGCCGAGGAAGACATTGCTTCCATGCGCCAGTTGCTGGAAAACATCGTTGACCTGAGTTTCGACCAGGAAGAAGTGATGAACAACCTGAACAAAACCACGGTAAATACGCCCCGCTACGTAGAGCTGGTGCAGGAGCAGTTCCAGATAAATAACGACTTCGAACTGGTGAAAGACTCGCTTAATGCTCTGGCTAAGCGTAACTTTCAGATCGAAACTTTCCTCACCGAAAAAGTCACCGAAATCAAAGGCAACCTGAAGGAAACGGTCAGCCAGTTGGAAGAACGCCGCACTCCCCAGGCCGCCAACGTACAACAACGCGCGATGACCGGCTTCAACGATCTGGCCCTGATGCTGAGCGAGAGCATGGAAGACATGCAACAGCAGATGGCCGGCATGATGGCCGGCGACCAGCAGTGCGAAAACCCCGGCGAAGGCAAGGGTAATAAACCCGGTAAGAAACCGAGTTCAAACCCCGGAAGCGATTCCCAGCGCAATCTGAACGACGCCATGGAGGGGATGAAGGAGGGAATGAAAAAAGGGGAGAAGGGCGAAAAAGGTGAGGGGGGCTCCAGCGAGGAGTTTGCAAAAATGGCAGCCCGTCAGGCGGCCCTGCGCAAAGCCCTCGAAGCCAAACAGAAAGCCCGCCAGAACGGCGGTGAAGGAACCGATCCTGAACTGCAGGAATTGATCGATAAGATGAACGCAGCTGAGGAAGACCTTGTCAATAAGCGCCTCACCAACCAGATGATGTCGCGACAGCAGGAAATTCTCAGCAAGATGCTCGACCACGAAAAGGCCGAACGCCAGCAGGAAATGGACGAAAAGCGAAAGTCGGAAACCGCCCAGCAGCGCCGGAAGGAACTGCCGCCCAGCATTGAAGAGTACATCAAGAAACGGAAGTCGGAAATTGAAATGTTCAAGCGGGTTACGCCCGAGTTGAATCCCTATTTTCAGGGTCTGGTAGACGAGTACTTCCGGTCGTTGCGTGGGCAGTAGAAATGGAGAAATGAGATTTCGGGAGGGCGTACTCCCTGTAATCCAGGACATTAGATTTTACTTCTTCTTTATTGGTTTCGAAATTCCCGGCATTTAAATTTTGCCGTCCGGCGACTGAACCTTATTATTGTTTTCGCGTATACAAGTTGTTGGCAATGTGACGAACTTGCTTTTTTGCGTCTTTTTGCTGTAAGTCAGCCGGCTACAATCTCTCCCTGTATTCACGATGTTTTACAATAAAGTCTTTAATTTGTCCTCAGTCAGAACTCAAACCGCTTCAACGTCTATGCTTAAATTAGCTTCCGATCCCAGTAATATCACCAAAGTTGAGGGTTACGTTAGCCAGATCGCCGATCGGTACAAGCTCGATCAGGAAAAACATACAAATATCCTGATCAGCCTCACCGAGGCGGTAAACAATGCCATCATCCATGGCAACAAGCAGGATCGTTCCAAGACCGTCAGTATTAAACTGGCTCAAACCCGTACCGGCCTTGCCGTGCGCGTTTCCGACCAGGGGCGCGGTTTTTGCTACGAAGATCTCCCCGATCCCACTTCCCCGGAACGCCTTTGTGAATGTGGTGGCCGTGGTGTTTACCTGATGAACCAACTGTGCGATAAACTGCGTTACATCAACGGGGGCACCACCGTAGAAATGCAATTTTCGCTTAAGTAAATTATTCAGGTGGGTGCTGAAATTTTGTTTCATGCAGTAGAAGGTGGAGTATCGCCTTCCGAAGTGCTGCATCCGGTTTTTGCCGGTTGGATCGAAAAGATCATTTTCGCCCGTGGAGGCCGGCCCGGCCCCATCAATTATATTTTTTGTGGAGACGATTACCTCCACCGGATGAACGTTGAGTACCTCAATCACGATACCCTGACCGACATCATCACTTTTCCTTACGCCACTTTTCCCGATGTTTCCGGAGATTTGTTCATTTCTACCGAGCGGGTGGCCGACAACGCGAACGACCTCGGCTCCACTTACGCCGATGAGCTTCACCGCGTCATCATCCACGGCATTTTGCATCTGTGCGGGCAGGCAGACAAAACCGTGGGACAGGCCGCGGAAATGCGACAACTAGAGGAGTGGGCTTTGAATTTGCGGCCGGCTACACTGGCTTAGAGTAGCTAAATTTGATGGCAATTTTCCGGGCGCGAACGCAGGATACAAGTAAGGCTCCTGAAGAGCAATACCTGACCCACCCCTGACCCGTCGTAAATACCAATCCCCTTAATCCACACATGCCACGGATTTTCCACATCTTTGTGTAATTTCTAAGCAAATACTTGCTTTGCCTGGACCAAGTGAAAATTCCCCATGAAAGTTTTAAAATTTGGCGGTTCCTCCGTTGCAAAACCGGAGCGTATTGTCGGCATCGTCGACATCCTTAAAGATTATTATGCTTCTGGTGATCACTTCACCGTAGTGTTCTCCGCCTTCGGTGGGGTGACGGATAGCCTTATCGAGATGAGCCGCCTCGCCGCCGCCGGGGAGGATCAATACGGCGAGGCTTTCCAGGCATTTGCCGATCGCCATCAGGACGCCATCGCCGAGCTGCTACCGGCCGGAGATCTGCGCGACGAAACCGCCGCCCAGATGAGGAAGTCCCATGATGTACTCAAAAACCTTCTTTACGGCATTTTTCTCGTTCGGGAAGCTAGTAACCGAACGATGGACTACGTTCTTAGTTTCGGAGAACGGTCTTCGTCCTACATCATTTCCAAAACCCTTCAGCATGCCGGAATCCCCGCGGAGTTCCTCGATGCGCGTAAGGTTTTGCGTACCGATAAATCGTTCAGCTCCGCCAAGGTCAACTTTGATAAAACTTACGAGCTAATTCGCTCATATTATGCAGAACACACTAAGGTTCAGGTAGTTACGGGGTTCATCGCTTCCGCTAAGGGGGGGCTGACCACTACATTGGGCCGGGGAGGATCAGACTATACCGCCTCCCTGATCGCCGCCGGATTACAGGCCGACGCTATTGAGATCTGGACCGACGTAAGTGGCGTACTCACCGCCGATCCACGGCGGGTGAAGAAAGCTTTCACCATTCCCCGGCTCACGTACGCAGAGGCGATGGAGATGTCCCATTTTGGGGCCAAGGTGATCTATCCGCCTACCCTGATGCCCGCTCTGCAAAAGGGCATCCCGCTATTTATCAAGAATACCTTTGACCCTTCTTTTCCGGGAACCAAGGTGAGCGATGAGAACAGTACCGCTGACAACGTTGCCGTTCGCGGCATCAGTTCCATCAACAACGTTTCGCTGCTGACGCTTTCCGGGTCGGGTTTGTTTGGCGTGCCGGGCATCAGCGCCCGGCTCTTCGGAGCCTTGGCCCACAAGGCCGTCAACATCATCCTCATCACCCAGGGCTCGAGCGAACACTCGATCAGCTTTGCCGTGCAGCCAACGGATTCCGACCTGGCGAAGGATGCGGTGGAAAAAGCCTTCGAGTATGAGATCGACCGGGGCGTGGTCAACGCCGTAAAGGTAGAGCGTGACCTGAGCGTGATTGCCATCATCGGGGAGAACATGCGTTACCAACCCGGCGTCTCCGGTCGGTTGTTCCAGGCGCTCGGCAAGAACGGTATCAATGCCGTGGCCATCGCCCAGGGCTCCAGCGAACTCAACGTTTCCGTTGTCATTCCCCGCGAAGATGAGAATAAAGCTCTTAATGCCCTGCACGAAGCTTTCTTCTTATCCGACTATAAAACGCTGCACCTCTTTATCGTTGGCGTCGGCCTGATCGGTAGCACCTTGCTGGAACAGATTCGGGAACAGAATGAATACCTGCGGACGAAACTCAGTATGGAAGTGAAGGTAGTCGGTATGGCCAATTCCCGTAAAATGCTCTTCGACGAAGAAGGCCTCGAGTTGGACACCAACTGGAAAGACCGCTTGATGGATAAGGGCCATGATGCCGATCTCGCCGTCTTCGTAGGCCGGATGCGTGACCTCAACCTGAGCAACAGCATCTTTATCGATAATACCGCCAACGATAAAATTGCCGGTTATTACGCCGGTATCCTCGACGAGAGTATCAGTATCTCGACACCGAATAAAGTAGCCAACTCCGGCAGTTATCTGGAGTATCAACGTCTGAAGTCGATCGCCAATAAGCGCGGCGTTCAGTTCCATTACGAAACTAACGTCGGTGCCGGTTTGCCGATCATTTCTACCCTTCGGGACTTGCTCGACAGCGGAGACCAGATCCGGAAGATCGAAGGAGTGCTCAGCGGATCGCTCAGTTTCATCTTTAATAACTTTGATGGCACCCGGCCTTTCCACGACATTGTAAAGGAGGCAAAGGAGAAAGGCTTTACCGAGCCTGATCCCCGCATTGACCTTTCCGGTAAGGATGTTGGTCGCAAAATCCTGATTCTTGCCCGTGAAACCGGTGTTCCGATGGAAACGGAGCACATTGAACTCATCAGCTTTTTGCCTGCGGAGGCAATGGAGGCGGCATCAGTCGAGGACTTTTTTGCCGTACTGGAGGTAAACGCGGATTATTTCGCTAAACTCTACGCGGAAGCTGCAGCGGGCGGGAAGGTCCTTCGTATGATTGCTACCCTCGACGGTGACAAAGCCAGCGTCGGCGTGCAGGCCGTCGGTCCCGAAAACCCCTTTTACGGACTGAGTGGTAGCGACAATATGGTGGTGTTTACTACCGATCGGTACAACGAACGGCCCCTGGTAGTACGTGGCCCCGGTGCCGGAGCGGAAGTTACCGCTGCCGGCGTCTTCGCCGAGATCATCAAGATCGGTAAATTCTTAAGCTAATGAGCAAGCACAAAGAAGTACGCGTTTTCGCCCCGGCCACCGTAGCCAACGTTGCGGTGGGGTACGACATCCTCGGATTTGCGATCAACCGTCCGGGAGATGAGATCGTTGCCCGATTAAATCCGGAGTTGGAAGGATTGAAAATAACGGCCATCACCGGTACCGGTGACAAAGTACTGCCTTACGACGTAGAAAAGAATACAGCGGGTGTATCCGCCCAGCGGCTGCTCGAACATTTGGGAATGACCGATCTGGGTATCGAACTTGAAGTGCATAAAAAAATGCCGTTTGGCTCCGGCCTTGGCTCCAGCGCCGCCAGTTCTGCCGGTGCGGTCGTAGCCGTAAATGAATTACTGGGGGCTCCCCTTTCCCGGGAATCCCTGCTTTACTTCACCGTTTTAGGTGAGGTGGTGGCCGACGGAAGCTTCCACGCCGACAACGTAGCTCCTTCCCTTGTGGGTGGTATCACCCTTATTCGCTCCAACGAATCGCTGGATATTCATCATCTGCCGGTACCCACTAACCTGCACGTCGCCGTCATTCATCCCGAATTGGAGATTCTTACCAAGGATGCCCGGGCCGTACTTTCCGACACCGTATCACTTAATACGGCGGTGCACCAGATGGGAAGTTTGGCCAGTTTCATCGTCGCTTTGTACACCAATGACCTCCCTTTACTTGGCCGTTCATTACACGACTTCATCATCGAACCCCAACGCAAACAACTAATTAAGGGGTTTGACGACGTAAAGGCTGCGGCAATGACGCGCGGAGCGTTAGGCTGTAGTATCAGTGGTGCCGGTCCGAGTATGTTTGCGCTGTGCGATTCCGGTTATCTGGCCCAGGCCGTTGGCCAGGGAATGATCGAGGCTTTTGCCGGGCATGGTATCGAGAGTCAGTTGTATGTGTCCCCGATAAATCAGGATGGCGTCGTCGTACTGCCCGGCTAGCGAAGGTAGCTGCGCAGTACACCCAGCGTTGCGTTACGAAGCTCTTCGAGCCGTATCAAGTGAAAATATCTAAGAATATGCAGTTTTATAGTACCAACGATCCTACCCACAAAGCCGACCTGGCAACCGCCATTTTCCGCGGATTGCCCGCCGACAACGGATTGTATATGCCCGAACGATTGGATCCCCTACCCAATTCTTTTTTTAAGCGGTTGCCCGATATGCCTTTTGCGGAAATCGGCTTTGAGGTTGCCAGGCACCTGCTTGGTGATGACGTGCCCGAAGATGATCTGAAAGCATTGGTATACGATGCGATCAATTTTCCCGCCCCGGTGGTCCAGCTGGATGAGCGGCGATACGTGCTGGAGCTTTTCCATGGCCCCAGTCTGGCATTCAAAGATTTTGGCGCGCGCTTTATGTCGCGCTTGATGGGGCACTTCAACAAGGGCAACGATAAAGAATTGGTCATCCTGGTCGCTACTTCCGGTGATACGGGTGGTGCCGTTGCCGCCGGATTCTATAAGACGCCGGGCATTGAGGTGGTGATTCTTTATCCCAAGGGGAAGGTCAGCCTATTGCAGGAAAAACAATTAACTACGCTGGGCCATAACATCCATGCCCTGGAGGTGGATGGTACTTTTGATGACTGCCAGGCCATTGTGAAGAAGGCCTTTCTCGACCAGGAACTGCGGAAAGAGATTCGCCTCAGTTCCGCTAACAGCATCAATATCTCGCGTTTGATCCCCCAGTCGTTCTATTACTTCGAGGCTTATAAACAGCTGGGAGCAAAGGGCGATCCCGTAGCGTTCTGTATTCCTAGTGGTAACTTTGGTAATCTGACCGCAGGGTTACTGGCCCAGCGAATGGGCTTACCGGTTGGTCATTTTATTGCGGCCACAAATCGCAACGACGTCGTACCAGAGTTCTTAAAATCGGGGGCTTATACTCCACGACCCAGCGTTGCGACCTTATCTAATGCAATGGACGTTGGCGCACCCAGCAACTTTGCGCGAATGCTTAACCTCTACGGTCACGTGAATGGATTGGACCCACTCTCCCCCACTACCCACGCTGGTATGAGAAAACTAATCACTGGTTATGCTTATGATGATGAGCGTACCGAGGAAGCAGTAAAAGAGGTCGAAAGTAAGTTCGGCTACGTCATTGATCCGCACGGGGCGGTTGGTTATCTGGCCCTGACCGAGTGGCAGAAGACCAATCCAAATACCCGGGGGGTGATTCTGGAAACCGCACATCCCAGCAAATTTAAGCCCGATGTCGAGCGTATCCTGGGTCACGAGATCGTGGTGCCCAAGCGGCTTGCAGAGATGGAAGACCGAAAGAAAGTAGCCACACCAATGGGAATAGCCTACGAGCCGGTCAAGGAATGGTTGCGGTCCAAGTATTTATAAGCCGGACTATTGGTGCTGAAAGTCTCAATGTTCCACGTGGAACATTGAGACTTATTTATATAGCATAAACGGCATTGTTCCACGTGGAACAATTTGGGCGCGGACGCAGGGTGCAAAGGAAAATACTTCGAGGCACGTCTTTGCAGGTATGAGGTCTTCACCGGGTTGGACGTCCACTGCTCTTTGAATTTGGTTTTTGCATCCTGCGGCCCCGCTCGAACAAGCAAACAGTTTAAATCATTACCCTCGGTTAAACCTTTATTCGGAGAAGTGACTATCTTGGAGGCTCATTGAAAAACTTGCGCCCGATCAGGATACTGAGATATTATGCGCCCGATTGACATGCGGGATTAACCATTCGCCGGGTTCCTCCCTTGCTTTGCTTTTTAGTGATCGATCGTGTAAACCCAACAAAAGTA